>Ga0208849_1000156_pt1 | contig 67649 bp, 56 predicted proteins | sample NGESurdeep072012_10_FD_184470 | JGI IMG/M metagenome (GOLD analysis project Ga0208849, IMG submission 184470) | Arctic peat soil microbial communities from Barrow, Alaska - NGEE Surface sample 53-3 deep-072012 (SPAdes) | ecosystem: Environmental > Terrestrial > Soil > Wetlands > Peat ...
ATTCGCAAGCCGCTCATTCCAATCCAGGGATTGGGGATGGATTGCGGAGCAAGCGTGACGAACAGTCTGGGAGATCTGTCAGAATGCAAAGCGTGTCAACAAAGAACCCATAGAAACAGGGCACGCTCTCCAAGAAACTGGAGATTCACGAGCGATGGAGCCGATCGCCCAACGACGAGCGATAACTGCGGCCCATGGCGACCTTCTGGCCGTTGTCGAGGATGACCACTGAGTCGCCATTGGTTTCCCTGCGAACTTCTTTCACATACTTCAGATTCACGATGAAGGAACGATGGACGCGCAGGAATCCGCGCGGGTCCAAGCGATCCTGCAAGTGCGCCATGGTCTCGCGCAGAAGATGCGTCTCAGTGGCCGTGCAAAGGCGGACATAGTTCCCCTCTGCGCCGATCCATCGAATGTCGGAGACAGGAAGGAAGAGAATGCGCCCGCGAGACTTGAACACAATGCGATTGGTGTACAGATTCAGAGCCGAGGCTGCGCCGTTTCCTGAGCCGGGGTTCTGCTGTTGGAGGGCGGACTGCTCGCGCACTCGCTGAACAGCGGTGCAAAGCCGCTCGCGCGTGAAGGGCTTCAGCAGATAGTCGACCGCGTTCACTTCAAAAGCGCGCACCGCATATTGGTCATAGGCTGTGGTGAAGATGATGCGCGGGACCACAGTATCCCGCTGGCCGGTGAGCGCACCGACTACATCGAATCCGTCCATGCCGGGCATGTGGATATCGAGAAACAAAAGCTCTGGATTAGCCGCGCGCACCAGCTCAATGGTCTCAATCGACGTAGCCGACTCGCCGACGATCTCGATGTCGTTTTCGTCGCGGAGCAACTGGCGCAGCTTCTGGCGGGCCAGGACTTCGTCATCGGCGATGACTGCGTGAATCATCACACACCGAACCTTGTTACGCTTTCAAGCGCGCTGGGCGAGAGCTGCAGTGGAAATGCCATGGATACCTGAACATGGGTGGGATCAAGCTCGCTGACGGAAAACAGCGAATCGTCGCCGTAATGCAGGCGTAAGCGGTTTTTCACGTTGGACAATCCAACGCCGTGGCCGGCGGAAGAGCCAGATCCGGCATTTGAGAGGCCCACGCCGCTATTGGTGACGCGGGTCCACACGTGCCCCTCATGCCTGGAAACCTCGATCGTCAGCTCACCGCCGCGATCCAGTTTCGACAGGCCGTGGGCGTACGCGTTCTCAACAATCGGTTGCAGAAACATAGCCGGCACCAGTGCGTCATGCAGCTCCGGATCTACGGAGAGCGTCCGAATGACTCGCCCCGCGTAGCGCTGGTCTTGCATTCCGAGGTAGGTTTCAATGAATTCGATTTCGTCGTGCAGGGGAATGATCTGAACGTCTCGCCGCTCCAGTGTCATACGAAGCAGGCTGCTCATTTGTTCCAGCATGGAGTCGGCGGCGTCGATGTCGCTCCGCATCAGGCTGGAGATGCTGTTCATGGTGTTGAAGAGAAAGTGCGGATTCAACTGCATCCGCAATGCCGCAATTTGCGAATTGGCCAGTTGCGCTTCAAGGCGGGCAGCCACGGTTTCCTTTTCGCGAAACTGCTGATAGTAGCCGAAGCCGCGAAAGAAGAAGAAGGCCCCCCAGAAAATGACCATGCTCTCCATCAGATCAGCGTGGAAGTTGAAAAGGACGCCCTCCCAATAATGCATGGGCGGGCGATCGATGGGTACGTTGGGAAAGAAAACGACCCATATCATTTCCTGTATCCAGCATGTAACCAGGCTGACCGGGAAAACGATGGTCAGAATCTGGACGCCACTTGCCTTTTGGATGAAGGGACGGAACAGGCGCCAAAGCATCCAGGCGATGATTCCCCAAATGAAGTACTGCGCCCCCCAGGACTCGAAGACAAGTGAGGCGCTGATGTGATAGCCGGATTGGAAAAGATGTAGCCACTCCTGCGCGGCAAACAGGATTCCGATGAGTGTGAAGGTTGCGACAAACACCACCGGGTGCGTCCAGAGAGAACGCTCAGAGGAGTTGTGAGCTTTAACTCCGGCCGAAGAATCGGCTCCGCTGGACCCTGGTGTAGACACGAGCTTGCCCCCAAAAGTAAGAAATCTAGTTGATTGCATTGTCGCTGATTGCATTGTCTTCGATACGCCAGTCAATCGTTGCGATTCCGCTAAAAAAATGCATTTGGAAGGCGCAAAGAATGCGCATGCATGGGAATACCAGGAAGCTCAACTGTGCAGGCCGCGGACGGCTTCAAGGCTCAATTATGTCGCTGCTAGTCGCTCTGTGAGGCGAGTGGCTGGACCGCATGGGCACCGTCCTGTGGAACCGTCAGGGCAACTGCGGGAAATCCGGGCCGGCCTTCCCCTTTCTTTTCGACGAATTCGAGCACGAAATGGTGTCGTTGATACCAGGCTTCCGCTTGAGCATCGAGCGTCCGCGTCCGATCGTGACCGAGCGCGGCTGTAAGTTTGCGAAAGTCCGGAGCAAGGAGCTTCGCCGCCTCGTCTCCGTGCTGCAGGACGGCAATGCGGAAGTGGTAATACGCGGCGCTGTCGTCGAATGGAACGGCCCCGCCGTCCCGCGCCAGAATGCCGAGCAACATTGACGACCTCCAGCTGCCTGCGTTGGCTGCGTCATTCAAAAGGTTGGCTGCCTCGCCGGGAGATCGCGCGAGATCAGGATTGCGAACCAGGAGCAACCCCAGGCTGTGCATGGCGGGAACATAGCCCGCCGCTGCCGATTCGCGGAACAATGCCGTCGCCGCGCGAAGGTCGTGGGGGTGATCCTTGGCATCGAATAGCAGCGTGCCCAGATCGAATTCCGCAATGGGATCGTGCAGGCTTGCTCCCTTTCGATACCAACCTTCAGCAGCCGCCTGATCCTTCGGGACACCGATACCAAACGCGTAGAAGTCCCCCAGATAACAAGCTGCCAACCCGCTGCCACCGGTCGCACCCTCATTCAGCAGTTTCAGGGCCATATTTTCGTTCCGCGGAACTCCCGTGCCCCAAAGGAATGCGATGGCAAGATTTGCCTTTGCGCGAACCGACCCGCCCGCTGCGGCGAGCTGATACCAGTGCGCGGCGCGCGCGGGGTCCTTATCAACGCCCAATCCGGCCTCATAGAGATACCCGATCTGCAGTTCTGCCAATGGATCTCCAGCAGCAGCGGCCTTCTCATACCAGTGGGCCGCCAGTTTGAAATCCCGCGTCACGCCGCGTCCGGCGAGATAGTCGCCCGCAACCTTGATCTCCTGGTCAACAGATCGAGGCTCGGAAGAACGAGGCTTGGGGGAACGCGGCTCCAGCGCAACGGTGGTGGAGGGAACGTCGGTTGCGGCGGCGGGAGCGGCAAGGATCTTCGTTGGCGCGCAGATCAAAACGCAGAGAGCCGCAACGGAGATGGCTAAGGCGCGATGATGAGCATCTGGCGAGAGCATCATTGGTTTTCTCCGATGTGAAGTTGCGATTCGGGGGGACGGCCGATGTGCTGGCCGATCAGGCACGGCTGACACATACCAGACTTTGATTATGACTTAATGTTATTTATCTTGAACGATTTACAGCTACCATCCGCACCGAGAATCGACCCTAATAAATCCACTCCGTAGCGCTCGGTCACGGAAAAAATGCCGTTGGTCACAAAAACTAATCTTTTAATCGGTGGGTTCTGCCACAAGGGGTTGCGTGACAGGTGTGCGCGCTTGGAGCGGAGCCGTTTGATCGAGAATCGGACGCCGCTCCAGCACGCGAACCAGGTTTTGGCTTGAGTGATTTTGGTCGTACGTCTAGAAAGTGATCTTGCCTCCGACCAGCATGAACCGGTTGCCGGAGCTGCTGCCGGGAGTCGTAGTTCCTGAGGCGTTGAACATGTTGCTGGTGAAAGCGCTCGATGAAACATTGGCAACGCCGGGCCCGAGGTACATCTCGTTGAGAACGTTGTAGGCGGCAAGAGAGAGCTGCATTGACACTCTTTCGGTAATCTTTGTGGTTTTGGTGAGGGTTGCGTCGAGTTCGCTGAAGCGCTGGCCGCGAAGCAGGCTTCGGCTGGAACCGGGATAAGGATTGCCGACAGCCATGGCATAGGCCTGGTTGTTGATGATCCAGTGCGATTGCGTGGGATCGGTGGGAGTGCCGGGGCTGTAGACGCCCGTGGGATATACGGATGTGTCGCCGTTAAAGCCATCGCTGCCGTAAACAACGTACTCTGGCGCTCCCGGGAGAGGCGCCCCTTGACTTTGACCTGGAGTTGGATCCTGGCCTCCGGTGTAAGCGTTCAGGTACGCCACGGTGTTAACGGGCGCTTTCTTGTTTGAAAGGACGAGCCGGCAAGTGTCGGCTCCGGAGCCGACCGAGGAGCTGTTAAAAGTTCCGTCGCAAAAGCTGGTGTCGCCGTTGTTGGGATCGAGATTGAGAGGTTGGTACGGCGTGTAGACCTGGCCGTTGTTGAAGCGATAGACGCCGCTCAGCATAAAGCCATTCGCAGCCTTTGAGAGAAGGCCGTCCCCATGCACAAAGTGGGGGATGCTGTAACCGAATTCGATTCCCACGACGTGGGTAAAGTCATTTCCGCCCAAGCCGCGTTCTGCGGAATCGGTGTTGAGGGGGTTTTGAGCATAGGCAATGGTGCTGCCGCCCGAGCCCGTGCTGCGAAACGCATCGGTCGCGTTGTTCATCGACTTGCTCCACGTGTAGGAAACTGTGGAGGTCAACCCATGGAAGTTCTGCGTTGTCAAATTTATTTGCAGGCCGTGGTAGTTGGCCCAACCACCATTGGTGATCTCCGATACGTTGGTGAAGTTGCAGTTCAGCCGCCCGAAGCCGTTTGCCGTGGAGTCCTGGCATAGAGATGAAGGCGGAACCGCTTTAGGGAACGCCTGAGCAACGGGGAGCAAGAAGGGATTGGCGTCGATGGATTGGAAATCGCCGGTGGTCTTGCTGCCTACGTATCGTGCTTCTGCCACGGCAGCGTTGCCGAACTGGTGATCGACGCCAAGCGTGTAGGTCTGGACGTAAGGTGTGCGGAAGGTTGATGGAAATGTCGTTTCGTCGTCCTGGCGCGGATCTCTCGTGGGAAGGAAAAGCAGGTTGGTGGCACGGAAGTTGGTGCTCAAAATGTTGCCATCAGCCGGAAGGCAGGCGCCGCCGCCGCAGGCAAAGGCGCCTATGTTTACAACCGGAGCGCCGCCGGCCTCAAGCTGGAACATGTTGTCGAACGCCGGGTTGGCGTTGATGGCATAACCAGCGCGAACCACGAGCTTCTTGTCGAATTCGGGGTTCCAGGCGAGGCCTATGCGCGGTTCAATGTTCTTGTAGTTTTCATTGGCCTTGACACTAACACGGTCCGCGAGAGGAAGGGATGTGGGCCAGATCGCTGTGGCCGGATTGGATTCGCGCTTAACTGTTTCGTTGTGGAGCAGGTTGACTGCCTGACCGAAAAACTCCCATCGAACTCCCAAATGAAGCGTCAACGTGGGAAGAGCTTTCATGTCATCCTGGAAGTAAAGGGCAACATCGGGCTCGGAGAACGGTATGACAGGATTGCCGTTGGCCAGAACCGAATACGCGCTCAGTCCGCCGGGACCATTTTGCAACAGATTATCGACGGTTCCGAAATTGGCCTCGCCGTTATAGAAAAACAGGCCTGCGTTGGGCGAGTTCTGGTAATCGAACTCACCGCCGATGAGCAGCGTCTGCGATCCGCGAGTCAGCGTCGCGTTGTTCTGCACCTGCGCGACCTTGATGGTGCGGCCTTGCGGGAATTCGATATCCCCGCCAAAGTCAAGGTCATCGTTCGTGCCGACGAAGTTCACCTGTGTTGGACACGCTCCGAAGTTGGTCGCAACGCAATTCGGAAACGCGCCTCCCTCGAAGTAGACCTTTGAGTCTGCGAAGCTATACCGCAACTGGTCAACGACGCGCGGCGAGAAAGTGTGAATCCAATCGGCTCCGACGGAGTGGGTTGTTGAAGGAACATTAACAAAATCGCCTGAGGCGGTGCCGGAGGCTCCGGCGACGCCTGTGAAAAGTTCGGGCTGGTAGAAATAGCGGAGGAACATATGATCTTTTGAGTCAGGCTGCCAATCCAGCCGTCCCAGTTCTTCTTGGTCGTTGGAAATACTGATGATGTTTCGCTGGACGCTGGAAACTTCGATGATCGCAGTTTGGCCGCCGGGACCGGTAACTTGTTCAGTGGTCACCGAACTGGCGATGGGCTTCGGATTCCCTTGAGCGATCGCGTAGGGGCCAAAGGCAGTCAGCGCGGCAACGCCCGAATTGCCGGGGAAGGCTGCCTGAAGCTGCTTGAGGCCGGTGGGGTCAGGAGTGAGAAGCGGAGAGGATTGTGACGGCGTCTGCCCGGTACGAACGGGATCCCAATAGGTGCTTCCGAAGAAAAATAGCTTGTTTTTGATGATGGAGCCGCCCAGCGTTCCGCCATAGCGGTTCTCAACGAATCGAGGCAGAGCGGGCTCGTCGCAGCCCGTCGCCGGACTCACGCCAGGAGGACAGAAGCCGAATTGTGGACTCTTTTCGTAGTTTGCGAACGAGCTCAGGAACTGTCCCTGGTAGAACTCGAAGCCGCTTCCATGGAAAGTATTGGCTCCGGACTTGGTGATATAGTTCACGACCGCGCCGGCATTGCGACCATACTGCGCGCTGTAGTCGTTGGTGATGACCTGAATTTCCTCGATTGCGTCCTGGCTGCCGAAGAATGAGGCGGGCCCGCCGATTGAGTTGTCGTTGTTGTCCTGGCCGTCGATTTCAAAATTGTTGTAGCGGCCGCTCTGGCCATTCACTGAAAAGTTGTCACCGCTGTTATTGGAAAAGTTGTCGCCGTAGCTGCGGCCACCGGTGCTGACCACTCCGGGAACGACTTCGGCCACGGTGTCGAATCCGTTATTGAGGGGAATGCTTTGCAGGGTTTCGGAGCTGAACGTAGTCGTGACCTGAGAATCGGTGGTTTCAAGCAGTGCCGCGGAAGAACCGTTGACCTCGACGACCTGCGAGGCTGCGGTGGAGACTTGAAGCTTTACCTCGTTCAAGTTGGTGGTAGCCCCAGAGACAACCTGGACGTTCGCGACGTTCTCGTTCGAGAATCCGCTGGCGCTAATCTGTGCGCTGTAAGTTCCGATGGGAACCGCGAAGAAATTGAACGAGCCGCCGCCTTTCGACTTCGCGATGAGCTTGAGGCCACTAGCCTGATTGGTCAGCTGAATCGTCGCGCCGGGAACGACGGCGCCGGAAGGATCGGTGACCGATCCAGAGACGGTACCAGTGGTGATGCCCTGGCCGAACGCGGATGCGGCGAAGATGATCGCCGCCCAACCCAAAACCAACTTCTTCACATTTAGCACGTTTGAATCTCCTGGGGGTTTTGCCTGGCGTTGAATGGCGCGCTTGGTCGCCGCGCCACTGCGCCAATGCGTGAGACTACAAATGTCTTCAAAGCTGAAAAACTGACCCCTTTTACTTTTTCTTGATTCCCTGCCTCGATTCCGGGGTTTTGACGCCTGTTTTGGTTCACTGCTTACGCGGGCTGTCCATTTCGCACTTCTGGGGCCACTTTGTATTGATCACGTTGTGGCGATCCTGTTGTGGCTATCTGGAGACGGTTTCCGCCTCGGTAATGCAACGGTCGTCACTGGACTTTCATGTTTCGTCCAGCACGCGCGGTTCCGATTGCCGAATTCCGGGGGACTATGTGACAAGCGAACTTGAATCAGGGATGAATGAAGGGTGCCCCAGATTTGGTGCGAATTGAGGGGCGCAAATTCCTTGCGGAATTCGAATTCGGCGTATCCGCGGCGGAGGCCGGCTATTGCATTCTGGAATCAGGGCCGAATGGCGTCATTTGCGTGACAAAGAGCGCGAGGTGCTGGTCAACTGCGCTAAGTCGAGGCCGATCAATGGCTCGTACGCAGATTTGTATATGGAAGCCCATAGGTACCGAGCCGGAGGGACGGCGCACAGGATTTCGTCTTTTGCCGGCGGTCCAGAGCAAGTTAGCATTGGCCGTAACGCTATGTTGGCGCCGATTTGGGCGACGCATCTTGCCTGCCGGACGGAGTGCACTCCAGAATGAGGCTCGAACGATGATGATTCGAATTGCAAAGCTCCTGCTGTTGGCTGCTATTGCTCTTCTTTACGTCCTGGTAGTGTTCAATAACCTCACCGACTTCGAGTCGAATGCGCAGTTTGTTCGACACGTGCTCCTGATGGACGCAACGATTCCCGGCAATCACGGCATGTGGCGCTCGATCTCCTCGCCGGCTGTCGACCTGGTCTTTTACCTGAGCATTATTGTCTGGGAAGCGCTCACGACGATTTTGCTTTGCTGGGGCGCGCTTCGGTTGATGCGCGCTCTGCGGCTGCCGGCCGCAACGTTCAACTCCGCTAAATCTCTGCCGTTGCTCGCTCTTACCTCCTCTCTTCTAATGTGGCTGGTTGCATTTCTTACCGTTGGGGGAGAATGGTTCCTGATGTGGCAGTCGCGAACATGGAATGGGCAGGAGGAAGCGTTCAGAAACTTTGCGGTTGTCGGAATCGTGTTCCTGATCCTGTTGCAACCTGACACGGACGGACAGCCGTGATGCGTGTGCGCGGAATCTTTCGGTTAATTGCCGTAGCGGCCATCTTCGTGGCGGCTTCGTTTGGAACGCTGGCCGCGTTTTGCCAAGCCGGCGCGCCATCATGGCAAAATGCAGTTGACCGCGCGGCGCGCGCAGCTCCCGAGGCGAGAATTGTTGTGCTCGACATCGCCAGCGGACATTTGCTGGCAGCGCACCAATTGAATAATGCTTCGCGAACACTGGCCGCGCCGGGATCAACTCTGAAACCTTTGGTTCTCTACGGCCTGGTGAGCGCCCGCCGGTGGAACCCGGCGAGCCGCGTCGCGTGTAACCGGCAACTCGTCGTCGCGGGCCATCGGCTGGCGTGTACGCATCCGCTGGCTCCGCCCTTCGATGCCCACGAGGCTTTGACCTGGTCGTGCAACACTTACTTTGCCGCCGTGGCGCGCTCTCTGCATCCCGGTGAGCTGAGGCAGTTGCTGCGGCCTACGGGCTTGCTCGGCGTCACCGGCCTCGCGCGCGACGAAGCGGTCGCTGAATTTCGCGAGCCGGAGTCAGATGATGCGAAGCAGTTGACGCTGCTCGGAGTGGAGGGAGTGCGCGTGACGCCGCTGGAGTTAGCCGAAGCATATCGCTGGCTGGCGATAGAACTGGCCGCGCATCCGGATTCCGATGCGGCGCAGGTAGTTCGCGAGGGGCTTGAGGACTCGGCCAGCTTCGGCATGGCTGGGCAGGCGAGCCTTGGCGGCGTTGCGGTGATGGGCAAGACCGGAACGGCGGAGGGAGAGGAATCGAGTCGATCTCACGGCTGGTTTGTGGGGATGGCTCCGGCGGAAAAACCCAGGGTCGTGATTGCCGTTTACTTGCCCTCAGGCCGGGGCGCGGACGCAGCGCATGTGGCCGGAGAGATTCTGGCCAACGCCCCGCTGAGGCAACCGTGAGTCGACCATCCGTGACTCGACAGGCCGTGAATCGACAGCGCGTGACGCGACCTCTGGTAAGCCTGCTGGCGGCAGCCGGCGTGGTGTGGGGCAGCTTGCAACCGCAGCACCAGGCCGCAGTGGTCGACGCCGCGATCTCGCGAAAAGCACCCGCCGCTGCGCGAGACACGCTTCGCGTCGGAATGTGGACGCTGTGGCACGACCGCGAAGTTACGCTTTCACCTGCCGTGCCCGGTCACAAATTCACTTTGCGAACCCGTGCCGATTGCGCCACGCTCGCGTTTGACGAACCAACCATGATTCGCGCAAATGGAAATGCTTTGACGCTGACAGCGGCCGGCAGAAAAGGAAACCCGACGCGCATTTGGATTAACGCGCCGGTGACGCTCACGGCTCATGGCGAAGCTGTCACGCTGCACAATCCTGTTGCGGTCGCGGCGCGCGAGGGCGTGCTGGTCATCGTAGTGACGATGCCAGTGGAAAGCTATGTGGAGCGGGTGGTGGCGAGCGAAAGCGGCGCAGCAGACAGCGCGGAATCAATGAAGGCGCTGGCAATTGTTGTGCGAAGCTTTGCGCTGCACGAAGCGCACGGCCATGCGGACTACGACCTCTGCGACTCGACTCACTGCCAGTTTTTGCGTTGGGGCAGTAATGGCGAGCAGGGTGCTCTTGCGCACGAATCAACGCTGGCAACTGCAGGCGAGACGTTGTGGTTCCACGGGCAACGGGCACTCGCCTACTTTGGAAAGGAATGCGGCGGCCACACCGCCTCGCCGGCAGAGATATGGCCTCGCGCCAAGCCCATTTCATATCTGCCGTCGCAGCCCGATCGATTCTGTACGGCAGACGGAGGCAGGGAGTGGGCATCGGAGATTACGCGCGCGGAATTGACCTCTGCGCTGGCCACGCATGGCGTGACTGCGCCCGGATGGCAGAACATCACGATCGCGCGCCGCGGTGAATCGGGCCGCGCCGTGACGCTGAGACTAGACAACACTGAGATCGGGGCCGATAAATTCCGGCTCGCCGTTGGCGAATCGCTGGGATGGAACAAGATTCCGAGCACATGGTTTGAAGTGAGCCGGCAGGTCGATAGCTTCGCATTCCATGGGCGCGGATGGGGCCATGGCGTCGGGTTGTGCCAGAAGGGCGCGGCGACGATGGCGCGACAAGGCCGGTCCACCAGCGAGATTCTGCAACAGTACTTTCCGGGAACGCTGGCGGCTGACGAAACAACCGGGCGCGAATGGAGCAAGTTCGCCGGCGACGGGTTTGTTCTTGAATTTCTCGAAGCTGGTGACGCGGCGTATCTGCCGGATCTGAATCGCGCGCGGGCCGAGGCAACAGAAAGATCGGGATTGCATGCGGCTGCTCCTTTCACAGTCCGCGCATTTGCGTCCACGCCGGCTTTTCGGCTGGCCACCCTCGCGCCCGGCTGGGTTGCGGCGTTCACTGAAGGCGATTGGATCGGAACGCAGCCGCTGCGGACGCTGGCCGCGCGCCAGCTTTTGCAGGACACGATGCGCCATGAATTTCTGCACGCGCTGGTGGAGCAGCAGGCGGGATCGCGCGCGCCGCTTTGGCTGCGCGAGGGGTTAGTAGAAGTTTGGAGCGACGAGAACGGCGTAGCGAGTTCGCTCAGCGCCGGGAAATCAGGAGCGGCCTTGGGTGCAGTGCCGAAACTCTCTCCTGAATCCGCCGACGATGCGTTGGCGCACGCGGCCACTGAGGCGGAATCGACAACCGCGCACCGCGCAGCCGAATGGTACTCGGCGCAATTGCTCACGCGTTACGGGCGCGCGCAAGCGCTCGAATGGCTCAAGTCAGGCGTTCCTGCCGGAATCGTCGCCACCCTTAGGAAGCGGTAAGCGAACGGAGTCTTCGCCGAGAGGCCCAGAGCCAACGGGAGCGAAGACCCGCGAATCGTCGTCAGGATTCTCAGCGTCGCGCAGACCACGCGACAACAGAACTGCGCACCAGGCCAAAAGCAGCACCCACGAAACGATCGCCAGCAAATAGGCTGCGGCGAGCTTGAGTATCACGGACCAGACTTGATGTGACACTGTTCCGTGCGGCAGACCAGTGAAGAATTGACTTGGCCACTCAACAGCCACCAGAGCCGCGACGATCACCGCCAGCCACCAGCGCCAGTTGAAAAGAAGTCGAATGATCTTTCGTACCGGTAATCGCAATCCCCATTGGGCTGAAGCCATCGCCCAGGGAATCACTTTCGCGGGCACCGCGATCCAGCGAAAGATCCAGACCAGGAATGTGAGCCAGCTTTGAATGTGGTCATAAGTGAAAAGCGTCGCCCGCGAATCAGCCGAAGCGCGCGAGTTCAGATAGCCCGCCCACACGGGAATTTGATCGCTGCACCAATCCAGCAGCGCCCACGCCGCCCATACAACTTCGACCCAAACCAGCAGCGTGAGCACGCCCACGACCAGGCGCATACGCCCGCGATCATCGTCGAGGAGTTTGCGCATGGTTCCTGCCTCAAGCAGCAACGCCGCGGCAAGCAGCACCAGCGGCACCAGCAACGCGAGAGCCACTTGCCACGCGTAACTATCAGGCAACCGCGTCCAGGCAATGCCCGCGAGAACGATGAGGAGTGTGGCCCAGAATTGCGCCGCAACCCACGCGAGGCTCAAGCGGAGGTGGCGAAACAGATCGTTGAAAATGTTGGCGGCAGCAACATCGCTCACGGCTGCACCTCCAGCGTTGCGGGGTCGGTGGTGGTCTGCACGTTCGATTGGTACATGGGGCCGGCCTGCGCGGGACTGATTTGGAACAGCCCGGAATTATCAGCCTGCAGCAGATAGATATACACGCTGCGTGAGCCGAAGTTGGTGTCAAAAAATGCGGCGCGGTCGTCGTGGAATTCCTTGCGCGTAAAGATATCCGCCCACCAATCGGGCTTATTGTTCAGCGTGTAAAGGCCCGTCTCGGCCAGGAACTCGGTACCCGCCGGAATGGGATCTTGTGCCTGCAAGTACTTCCAGCTGGTTCCATTGAGCGCCAGTTTCACCGCAATGATGTCGCCAATGTGCACCGGGCCTTTGAGCGGAACCAGATCGTAGGTGATGGGATCGGTGGGCTTGTCCTGGCGTTTCTGCAGCAAGTAATAATCCCGCGTAATGTTGAGCGCTAGCTGCCCCTGCTGGAATGATTTGTGATCGGCCGAGTACCAATTGTTCGCAGCAGACCAGTAGGTAATTCCGTTGCCGCTCTTGCTGATAGCGACCTTGCCGCCATTGGATATTTGCGACGCGGGAATCTTGATCTGCCACGGCGCCGCGAAGGCATCCTCGGGACTGAAGTGGTGCTTGCCCACGCTCGTGCCGTTTACCAGAACCTCTACGTCTGAGCTGTTGGCGAGCTCGCCGCTTAGAGCGAGATAGTCGGTGAGCCCCTGGATCACCATCGACGTCTGCTTGGTCGAGTACCAGTAATCGCCGTCGCGATGTTCGGTGAGCCAGCGCGCGGCTTTGGGCATAAGGCCGCTTGCACGATCCTGGCGGATGAGCAGCTTCAGCGCGAAGGCCGTTGTCTCCGGCGAAGTGTCATCGTAGAAATCCATCATGCCGTCGTAGTTGCCCTCCCAGTAGGCGTCGGTGTCGGTCGCGTGGGCCTTCTTTTCCAGAAGCTCGGCCGCCTGGTGCGCTCGCGAATCGCCGGCTGCGTCAAGAGCCAGTCCGCTCAGAGCAAGTCCCTCGTCACTCAGCTTGTCCTGACTGCTCCATACTCGGTCGAGCGCATCTTTTGGCGCGCCGCCGGTCGTCGCCAACGCATAAACCGTATAGGCGCGCAGGTCGGGGATCATGTCGGGATGCGCGGCCAGCGTGGTCAGCAGCCATTTGCGCGCATTGTTGAGCCGGTCGTCGTCGATTGTGTAGCCGGCTTCTTTCGCCTGCCCCAAACCGCTCACCACATACGCGGTCATAAAAACGAGGCTGGGATCGTCCTGCCACCAGCCCCAACCGCCATCGGCGTGCTGATAGCTGTAGAGCCGCTCGAGGCCGGCGCCGACTTCATCGTTCAGCGTCTTGCGATCTATAGGAGATTTAATGTGTAGCTTGTCGACGGCCTGCGCCACGATCAGGTCGGGCAGGAAGCTGGACATTGTTTGCTCGGTGCAGCCCCATGGATAGCCGGTCAGGTAGTCGAGCGCGTCGAATACGGTTCCTGCGACGGATGGGGCGATGGTGACGGTCAGCGCATGCGAACCCGGATCCGATCCGGAAGGATAAGTGAACGCCCACTGATTCTGTCCTGCGCCCGAGAAGATCACGCCGGCTCCCGCCGCGCTCTGCTTTACGCCGTATGGCAGGACAGGCAGCGTCATCTGCAGCGCGTCCGATTCTTCATTGGTGAGCGCCTTGGCCGTGAAAACAGCGTTGCCAGTCGTGCGCGCCTTCACGCGCCAATCCACGTAGCTCTCGGCATTGGCCGGGATGGTGACTTTTTGCGTTTGGCCACTGATGACATCGACGCCGCTCACGTCGAGGGCGAAGGTTACGTCTTTGGCTGTTGCAAGATAATTGTGGGCGATGACGCGCAGCACCGTCTCGTCTCCCTGGCGGAAAAAGCGCGGCGCGGCCAGGCGCACGATCAGGTTCTTGCGCACCAGCACGCGCGTAACTACGCCACCTGCTCTGCCGTCGTCCGTCATCGCGCGAATGGTTGTGCGCCAAGTAGTCAGCGCGTCAGGGAAGTTGAATGTGACGCGTGCGTGCCCGTTGGCGCCCGTTTGCACGCTGGGATTCCAGTAGGCCGTATCGGGGAAGGCCTTGCGTATTTTCGGAACCACCAAGTCAGAGCCCGGCTTTACCTGCGCCATTCGCGGATGGTAGAGGCCTTTGGCCAACTCGGCCAGCAGCGGGCTCTTGGTGCCTGCCTGCCCCGAAAAGAAGAAATCAAACGACGTCTGCGGCTCCAGATAGACGTACCGCTGCGGGTAGAACGAGGCAACGATGTCGGGAGTTGTATCGGGCCTGACGGAGTAAAGAGCCTCATCGACGACGCCAAAGCTCAGGTCGGTCTGCACCGGCTTGCCCGCGGAATCGACCGCAAACACATCGAAGCTGGCGGCATCTTCAGGCTCATATTGGGTCTTGTTTGGCGTGGCCGTGATGGTGAGCGTGCGCTCAACCAGCGGAACCTTGAGGCTCTTTTGCGCCGTCATCAACTGATCGTCGTGAACGATTACGGCGGTGACGACAAGGTTAGGCTGGGCTTTCTGCGTAATCGGCACATCGAATGGGGCGCTGGCGCCGGTCAGGTGGATGAGCTGTCGCGACTGCACGCTGTCGCCCTCGGTCGTAACCACGGCCCATGATTCCGCCAGGCCGGTCACCAGAAGCAGATGCGCAGTGTCGCCCACGCTATAGGATTTCTTGTCGGCGACAATCTGCGCCTGTGCGTTGGTTTGATACCACGTCCCAGCACCATTCCAAACCCAGATATATGTAGAGGCTTCGACGGTGCGGCTCTCCGGCGTCGGCGCTGTGGCCTTCACTTCAAAATCGCCACTGCCGCTAAGGGCCAGGTCAACCAGAACCGTACCATCTGCACCGGTCGCGGCATCTTTGCTGCCTTCATCGGTATCAGTTCGCTCGTGAGTGACGGAATCCCATTTTTCGAGCGCAGCCGCAATGTGGACCGCGGTCTTGACCGGTTTGCCGTCGTAATCCTGCGCCGTCACTTTTACGCGCGCGGGCTGGCCTGCCTGCACAACATAATTCGTCGGCTCCACGCTTACGCGGAACGAGCCATAAGTGGCCAGCACGCTGGAGTGTCCGGCGACCTCGCGATTGGCTACGTCGGTTACACGAGCCTCAATGCGGTAGTCCTGGTCAGTGTGCTTGGGGTCGACCTGAGTCGGCAACGTCACTGTGAGTTGACCATTCGCATCGAGCACGCCTTGATGCTCCTGCTGCTCGGTCTGGTCGTAAGCGTCATCGGGCTCGTCGGTATCGCCGGATGAATCGGAGTCGGCGTCCGCACTGTCTCCATTGTCGTCTCCCTCATCCTGACCCCACCAATAATGAGTGGACGTGTGCACGACGTATTTGACCTTTGCGCCCGCAACCGGCTCGCCGAAAAAGTAGCGCGCGTTAATCGTGGCTTGAATCGAATTGCCCTGAAGCACGCGCGTCACGACCGGCTTTACCGTTACTTGATACTCGGGCTTTTTGTAATCCTCCACAAAGAAGCTGCCGCCGCCGCCTATATTCTGTTCGGCAAATTCGAAGTAGTAGTAGCCCAGCGCCGCATCGGAGCCGAGATCGAGATCCGTGGCAATCGTACCGTGCGCCGAGAGGGTGACCTGCTTCCGCAGGACCTCCTTGTTATCCGGCCCGTGCGCAATGAGCGTGACCGTCTGTGGCCCGGGAAGTGCGAGCGCGTCGTTCTGTTCCTGGCGCACTATACCTTTGATATGCACGGCATCGTCCGGCCGATAGACGGGCCGGTCAGTGTAGAGGTAGGAACGTTCGGTTTGCGTTCCGCGGTTCTGAAAGTTGTAGCCCCAGGGCGTAACCAGCGCGGCGTCGGCTCCGTTGCGTGCCAGTATCCAGATATTGTCCGGCTCCGCTCCCTGTGCGCCTCCGCGAATCGTCATCGCGAGCGAGGCCATGCCATCGCTGCCCGTCTTGCCAGAGGACTGTAGCTGCCCGTTCGCCCACAGAACAACGTCGGCATTGCCAACGGGCGCACCGGATTTGCGATCGGCTACGTACAGATCGGCTCGTCCGCCCTCCGTTCGCTCCACCACCGCCATTGAAGTGACGATGGCGACGGTGTAGGCCTTGTAGGTGCCGTCGGTGGCCTCAATCAGGTAGACTCCCGCGCCCAGCCCGTCGATGGGTAACTGTTGCGTATCGCTGACCAGCGCGGGCGGCGTTTCGAGCTTCCAGCGTGCCACAAGCTGGGTGGGGTTGAGCAATGGAATCTGCGCGAACTGCGCTGCGCCAACCACTTGACTGCGCTTGCCAAGCTTGCCCTGCTGCTCGCGAAAGTTGTCGCGCGCATCATCGGTAAATTGGCCGCGGAAGAAGTGCCGGATGAGAAACCACAGATGCGCCTTGAAGTCGTGCAGGCGCTCGATGAAAGTGGTTTGATCGATTTGCTCCTCTGGCGCGTAATTCTGCTCGCCGAAGCTGTGCGGGTCCTTGAGGCTGGCGAAGAATTTCTGCGCGTCGCGCACCTTGTAGACGCGGAACTCAAGCTCCGGCACATTATGAGCGATCAACTGGATTTTGACGCTCTCGCCGGGTGCGAAAGTGCGCGTAGTAGAAAGCGAGAAGGAGCGCGGCGCGTCGGTTGCTTTGGCGGGAATCGCGGCTGCGGCCAAGAAAAGCAGAAAGAGCGCGGCCAGCAGCCGCCTTGGCAGCATCTGTTTCCGGCGGATCGAAATCCGGCCAATCAAGTTCCGGCCGTTCAAGTTCCGGCAGTTCAAGTTCCCGCAGATAGAGTTCCCGCAGTTCATTGAGCTCCTCGCAGAATGTTCCAGCGGTAGACGCCGAGAAAGTTAGGGTTGCCCGCGAGTGGCCGCCATTGCGGCTCGGGATGGTCAAGAAGTTCCGAGAGAAGCACGCGGCGAAGTTCGCCCCGTTGGCCATGATCGGGTCCGGTGTCGTAAACGACTTCACCTCCGGAACCGGAGCGGACGACGATCATCGAATGCCACGGCGAGGACTGGCCGAATTGCCGATAGAACAGCAAATCGCCGGGAAGCGCGGCACGCACATCGCGGCTGACAAAGTATGCGTTCCGCTCGACCAGCGTTTTGGCGTCGGCGAACTGAGCGAATGCGCCGTTGGAGACGTCGCCGGGCTGAAACGTACCGGGCCGTACGCGGAAGAGCGCCGGACCGAGCGGCGTGTGCGGATAACTCCAGGCGCGAATTTCGCCCGGCGAAGCCTCAACCTCGATTTCGCTGGTCTGGAACCAGCTTTCGTCGTGGCGCTTCAGCGCCTCGCGATAGGAGTAGCGAAGAAGGCTCGCACAGTCGGCGATCTCCGGAGGGACTTCGGCCGGGGGACGGATGGCCTGGTACTCGGCGATGAGCGTAAACCAACGGCGGAAGGCGGCCTGGTCCGCCGGATCGGTCAGGCGGAGAAAGTCGGGTGTGCCGTCGTGGAAGCGGTCGCCCCAGGCCGGCGTGGCCCGTGGCAATGCCGGCGCCAGCCGTGAATGAACGACCACAGCTGACACCGGACGAGCGTGAGCGTGAGTCACAAAGTGAAGGACGCGCAGACCGGTTGGGAAGACCCTGTAGCAACAGAAAATAAGCGTGCACAGTGTGATCAAGGCCGCAAGCGCAGTGACGCTCCCGCTTCGGCGGATAATGGCCGCCGGGCTCGTACCGGGGGTTCTGCCTTGCGCGTTCACTTTGGGGCGATAGGTTGGTCGCCCTATCCTACGTCAATCCTGCGAAATATGCGCATTTTTCGCGCAGGAACCGGGCCTCTTGTCTAGGGCCGAGGGTTTTGTTACCATCTGGTTATACATGGTTTGCGCCTCACCAAGCCGTTCCTGTTGTTGCCTGTCGAACATCTGCGACGGGTATCCCCTCTAGTCTCTGATCTCCTAAGCACAATTGATCCAGAAGACTCACCCGTTGCCGAATGCCGGGTTTGTCTTTGCGCGCACCGGCCTTCAGCGCCACTAAAGATGAAAGGTCACGATGCCGGTTGCCGAAAGTACAACAGTCAAAACATCGCCATCAACACCCGCTGGTTCTTCGCCGCGGCTGAACCATCTGCGCCTGCTTGAGGCGGAGAGCATTCATATCCTGCGCGAAGTGGCGTCGGAGTTCGAGCGGCCGGTAATGCTCTACTCCATCGGCAAGGACTCCTCGGTGATGCTGCGGCTCGCGCAAAAGGCTTTTTATCCCGCGCCGATTCCCTTCCCGCTGCTGCACATCGATACCGGCTTCAAGTTTGCCGAGATGCTTACCTTTCGCGACGAGATGGCGCGGCAAGTGGGTGCGGAGCTGCTGGTTTGGCGGAATGAACCGGCGATTGCCGCAGGGACCAATCCCATTGTGCTCGACACCAAGCGCTGCTGCGGCCTGCTCAAAACGCAGGCGCTGCTGGATGCATTGCGCCACTACAACTTCGATGCGGCCTTCGGCGGCGCGCGACGCGACGAGGAAAAGTCGCGTGCGAAGGAGCGGATTTACTCCTTCCGCGATGGCGCTGGACAGTGGGATCCGAAGAACCAGCGGCCTGAGCTTTGGAATCTCTACAACGCCCGCATCCATCCCGGCGAAAGCATTCGTGTATTTCCCATTTCCAACTGGACGGAGATGGATGTGTGGCAGTACATCCACGAGGAAAAGATTCCGGTGGTCGATCTTTACTTTGCCAAAGAACGTCCCATGTACGAGCGTGGCGACGCGCTGTTGCCGATCGAGCAGGCCTTTGTTGCGCGCCCCGGCGAGAAGCCGCAGATGGTCAAGAGCCGGCTGCGCTCGCTTGGTTGCAGCCCTTGCACCGGCGCCATCCGCTCCGATGCCGACAGCATTCCCGCGATCATTGCGGAGCTGCTCTCGTTCCACTCTTCGGAGCGAGCGAATCGTGTGATCGATCACGACCAGGAAGGTTCGATGGAGATCAAGAAGCGGGAGGGCTACTTCTAAATGGCGACCCTATCGGCTCCTGCATTCTCGATTGAGGAGTTTTTGCTCGCCGAGCGCGAGAAAGATTTGCTGCGCTTTTCCACGGCTGGCAGCGTGGATGACGGCAAGTCAACGCTCATCGGGCGGCTGCTTTACGACACGCAGTCAGTCTATGAAGACCAGGTGAAGTCGATTGAAGGCAAGGGCACAACCGCGCCGGGACAGATCGATTTTGCGCTGCTGACGGATGGCTTGCGCGCCGAGCGCGAGCAAGGCATCACCATCGACGTCGCCTACCGCTATTTCTCCACGCCGCGACGCAAGTTCATCATTGCCGACACGCCGGGCCACGAGCAGTACACGCGCAACATGGCTACGGGCGCGTCGACCGCCGACGCAGCCATTGTGCTGATCGATGCGAGCAAAGGCGTGCAGATTCAGTCGCGCCGACACGCCTACATTGCTTCATTGCTGCGCGTGCGCCATGTGCTGGTGGCTGTAAACAAGATGGATTTGATCGGCCACGATGAAGCAACCTTCCGTGCCATCGAGATCGATTTCAGATCGGTGCTTGACCAGATCGCGGCCGACACCGGCACTCCGGTCGAATTGCACTTTGTTCCGGTGAGCGCTCTGAAGGGCGACAACGTGGTCCATAAGACCGGCGCGATGCCGTGGTATGCGGGGCCGTCGTTGTTGGAGCTGCTTGAGGCACTTCCCTCCGCGCTCGATACCAGGAGCGCGCCATTTCGTTTTCCAGTGCAGCGCGTGTTGCGGCCCGATCGCACCTTCCGCGGATTCGCGGGACAGATCGCATCAGGTACGATTCGCCGCGGCGGAGAAATTGCCGTTTTTCCCTCCGGGCACAAAGCAAAGATCGACCGCATCGTGACGTTTGACGGCGATCTTGAAGAGGCCATCGCGCCGCTCTCGGTCACGCTGGTGCTCGACCATGAGGTGGACATCAGCAGGGGCGACTTGATCGCCGGTGTTGAGTCATCGCCGATCGTTGCCAGCAGCGTGAAGGCGTCGCTGGTGTGGATGGATCAGCGGCCGCTGGACCCCAATCGCCGCTATTTGCTGAAGCACACCAGTCACACTGTGCCTGCATTGGTTTCAACCATCGATCACCGCGTGGACCTGGGCGCATTCAAGCACGAGCCGGCGATGACACTGCGTATGAACGATATCGGCGCGGTGTCGCTGCACCTGCTGCGGCCGATCGCCGTCGACCTTTATGGCGAAAATCGCGGGACCGGCGCGCTGATTCTGATCGATCCCGAAACCAACGCTACCGTGGCTGCCGGCATGGTAACGGCAGCGCAAGGCCGAACAGTCGCGGAAGAGGAAGACGCAGCTGCGGCATGGGGCCGAGTGACCGCCGGCGAGCGGGAAGCACGCTGGAGACATCGTGGCGGCGTGCTTGAGCTATCAGGCGCGACAGATCTGATCGACGCCGTCGAGCGCTCGCTGTTTGCCGTGGGCGCGGTCACCTGCCGCATCGACGCGGGGGAGCGGGCGTCTCTGCAACATTTGGGGCTGCTTGATATTGTCACCGACCTGCAAACCCGATCCGGCTTGCTCGCCATTCTGGCTCGCGCCGGCGATGAGGGCGCGCTGACCGCAAGCACAGGCGGATTCGAGATCACTCTCGACGCGGACAACAGGATGCATGCCGTCGCTGAGGTACACAGGCTTCTCGAGCGCGCGGGAATCTTCATTTCTTCAGAAGGGGCGGATTTGTAATGGGAGTTGCGGAGATTGCTTCCGAAGTAAACGCGAAGCTGGACGCCGTGCGGGCCACGCTGGCGCGCGAAGTCACCGGTAAGGGAGATGTATGCCTTACGTGCAGCTTTCAGGCCGAAGACGTGCTCCTGACCAAGCTTGCAATTGTGCTTGACCCGCGCATTCCAGTTCTCTTTCTCGATACCGGCTACCACTTCGCCGAGACCTACGCCTATCGCGACCGTATCGCGCGCGAGTGGGACTTGAACCTGATCAATCTTCTGCCGGAAAAGACAGTGACCGGGCAGGAGGCGGAGTTCGGGCTGCTCTATCAAACTGCGCCCGATCGCTGCTGCGGTCTGCGCAAGGTTGAGCCGTTGTTCAAGGCAGTAGCTGGTTATCGCGTATGGCTGACGGGCCTGCGCCGCGAGCAAGCCAGGAGCCGCGCCGCCCTTGAAGAGTCGGCAATGTTTTCACTTCCAAGCGGCAAGCAGGTGCTGAAGCTGGCGCCGCTGGCTGAGTGGACGACGCGAGACGTTTGGTACGCGTGCGAGCAGTTTGAGATTCCGCTTTTGCCGCTCTATGAGCAGGGCTACACCTCCATCGGCTGCCAGCCGTGCACCTCGCTGCCGCTCGATCCCAACGATCCGCGATCGGGACGCTGGGCCGGGCAAAAGGTGGAGTGCGGCATACATATTCAAGCAGCGCCCGCGAAGTGACGCGAACTTAAGGATCGCGAACGTAGGGATACTGAGGACCAGAGGATGCAGTACGTTATCGGATTCTTGATCGCGTTGTTCATCGCGCTCACCGGCGTGGGCGCCGGCACCGTTACCGTGCCTGTCCTGGTGCTTTTTCTCGGCGTGCCGGCTCCCGTCGCCGTGGGCATCGGACTGATGTTTGCGACGGCGGTGAAGCTGATCCTTGTGCCTGCGCAGATTGCGCGCCGCAACGTGGCCTGGCGCACGCTGGGCTTTATGCTGCTTGGCGGGGTGCCGGGCGTTCTCGTCGGATCGTTCTTCTTGAAACATCTTATCGACGCGGAATCGGCAAACCTGTTGAACGCGATTCTCGGTGGAATTCTGGTCACTACCGCGATCTGGCAAATCATTTTTTCATTCCGCCACATGGAGGACAACCGGAATGCGCGCGATCGCAGCCCGCTGCTCTCGTGGCTAATGTTCCCCGTTGGCGCAGAGGTTGGTTTTTCCTCCGCCGGAGCAGGAGCGCTCGGCAGCGCCGCACTGCTGAGCATGACACCGCTGGCGCCTGCGCAAGTGGTTGGAACCGACATCGCATTCGGCTTTGTGGTTTCGCTCATCGGCAGCGGCGCGCACTGGTTTACGCACGCCAGCAACACTGGGCTACTGCTGCAACTCATTGCCGGCGGCGTGGCTGGTGCGGTTTGCGGCACCCTGCTGAGCACACGCGTCCCGCGCCGGCCTCTTCGCTTCGCGCTCTGGGTCTGGCTGCTGATTCTGGGCAGCCAGTTTCTTTTCAACAGCTACCACGTCTGGGCTGCCACGCGATGGAGCAAACCAGCAGGCGAAAACTCGCTGAGCGATCACTCAACGAGCGGCGGCGCGAGCAAACAGTAACTTTTTGATTCTAAAGTTGGCTGCCCCCCAGGGATTTGAACCCCGATAGGCTGCTCCAGAGGCAGCTGTCCTACCATTGAACGAGGGGGCAACAAGCGGCGTGGCGGCTCGTCTTGCAACCGGCATGCCTGGCTCCAAAGACTGGGCGCGCAAAGCCAACCTCTTCATGTTACGAAGATTCCCGCGCGCGGTCAATTTGACGTGCACAGCCGACCTGCGGCAGGCAAATAATCCCCTGTAGGCAAGCAATTCCTAGTCGATAAAGATTCCCGTCAAGCTTGCTTGCCGCGCCAGTCAAACTTGCCGGCTGCGCTCTTCCCGATTCTCGCTTCTTTTATTCTTCGCGAAGCACTTCTAGCGGGCGCAGGCCGAGAATGCGGTAGCTGGCGATCCAGCCTGTGGCCGTAGCCATCAGAGCCGTTCCTAGGAGCGCTGTCAGCGTGGCGCCCCACGCGATGTGAAATCCAATATCGAGCCGATGCAGAAGGACGCGCGTGAGCAGGTTTGCGAATACGACGCCGACCGCGCCGGCCAGAAAACCCAGAACGCTGAACTCCACGCTGAAGATGCGCACAATTCGCATCCGCGTGGCGCCCAGAGTCTTGAGCACAACTGCTTCTCGCATACGGTGGAAGCGCGTGCTGGCGATGCTCGATGCCAGAATTGTAAGCCCGGCAAGAATGGAGAAGCCGGCAAGCAGCCGCACGACGAACGTGACTTGATCGACCACGTTTTCAATGCGCTCCATCACGTCGGCAATGTTGATCACGGTAACGGTTGGATAGGCTGCGAAGAACGAGCGTTCCATTGCGCCCACTTGTTTGGGATCGATGTGTACGCCACCGTACCATGTGGACGGCTGCCCGCTGACTAACCCGGACGGCAGAACAAACTGCACGCGCGCGCCAAGGTGCTGGCCGTCGCCGCGATAAATCGCCGCGACTTCGAGGGTGCGTGTTGTTCCGCCAGTCTCGAGCTCGACAGCGGAGCCCACACCGATGTGCAATCGCTGCGCCACGCCATCGCTGATAGCGATCTCGGCCGCGCTGCTGCTCGTCCACCACGCACCCCCAGTCACCTTGTCACCATCCGGCGGCGCATCGGCCCAGGTGAGCTCAGCGCTTTCCAGCATGCGAATCGGAAAGTGCTGACCCTTCATTTGATCGACCTGCTGGCCGTTGACCGAAACAAATCGTCCCTGCACCACCGGCATCAGGTCGAGTTGCCGGCTCACTCCTGCTTGATGCGCGAAGAACGCCTTTACGCCGTCAACCTCCTGGGTCTGCATATCGACGAGAAAAACATTGGGCAGCTTGGGCGACGCGGTTTCGCGCAGATCGGTCAACAGGTCTTTTTGCATAAGATAAACCGCGAGGATCAGCATCACTCCCGTGCCCAGCGCCGCCAGCACCGCGGCCGATTGATTGCCGGGGCGATACAGATTTGCGAGACCATGGCGCAGCGACGATGGCAAGTGCAGGCGGGTGCGGTTGAGAAATATCCGCAGAAACCAAAGAGCCGCTGCCGCCAGCACCAGCAGAACCACCAGCGTGATGGTGAACAGCAGCGCAAACCACGCGCCTACTTTTGGCGAATCGGAGAGTGCCCAGGCAATGCCGGCCAATCCGGCGATCACGGCCGCCGCAATCGCGACCTGCAATCGCCGCGCCCACCACTTCGCAAACCAATTTGCGATTCCCAACGGCCTCTGCTCCACCAGCCTGCGCAACACCAGCACGGGGCGCACGGCGCGCACGTCGAGAAGCGGAGGCAGGCAAAACAGCAGTGTTGTCAGCAGCCCGGTTCCTAACCCCGCAAGCGCCGATTGCCACGGAAAATGCAGAATCACATGAACGGGAAGCAACTGTCCAAAGGCTGCGGGCAGCGCGGCCATTACAGCAACGCCCGCGACTACGCCGATCAATCCGCCGGCAAGGCCGAGGCCCAGCGTCTGCAAGAGAAAAATGCGCAGCAGATCAGAAGAGTTCGCGCCAATGGCTTTCAAAATCGCCAGCATATCCATCCGCTGCTCGAGATGCGCGTGCATCGCCATTCCTACACCGATGGCGCCCAGAACCATTGCAACCAGGCAGATGAGACTCAGAATGGAAGTCGAGTTGTCGAGGCCGCGCGTGAGCGCAGGGTTGCCTTCGCGGTAATCCATCACTTGCGCGTCTGGCAACGCGGCTTCCAGTTGCGTGCGAATCGCAGCGGTTTCGGCGTCGACAGTAACGCCTTTCGGCGGCGTGTCCGGCAGCTTCACGAGCAATCGCCGGGTGGCGCGGCCGCCCGGCGCCAGTAGCCCGGTTTGTGCCAGAGCCGCCTCCGAAATCATCACGCGAGGACCAAGGCCCATGGCCGCAGTGACGCGATCTGGCTCCTGCTTCAGGACCGCGGTAATTCTGAAATCCACTTTGCCGAGGCGCAGCGTGTCACCCACGTGCGCGTTCAGCCGGATAAGAAACTCATCGGCGACGACGGCCGACTTGCCCTGCAAGGCCTGTCGCAGCGAAATCGCCGGATCGAGATCCGCCGTTCCGTAGAACGGATAATCGGCGGGATCGACCGCCTTGAGCGAAACCAGCAACGGCGTCGGCGCTGTTGAAACGGAGGCCATGGAAACAGTTTCCGTAACCCAAGTGGAGCGGATCGCGCCGCCGCTTTGCGCTTCGATCGCAGCGATCTTGTTGAGCTCATCAGGTGAAGGCGCATGATCAAGTCGCGCGCTTAAATCGGCCGCCAGCAGCGAACGCGCCTCCGTAGTGAGCGTCTGTCGAAAGCTATCGCTGAGCCCGCGCACGCCCACCAGCGCTGCCACGCCAACGGCCACCGACAGCACGACAAATCCAAATTTGCCGGGAGCCGACTTCAAATCGCGCCAGCCGATTGCAGCCGCGCGTTTCCAGCTTAATGCGCGCCTGGCCATTGCTCTCCTTGCGCAGATTGCTCTCCTTGCACAGATGGAACGCCGGGCGCAGCCGTGCCCGGCTTGGAATCTTCAACGACACGGCCGTCCTTGAGCACAATTTTGCGATCGGCGCGGCTGGCAACTTCAGGGTCGTGCGTCACGAGCACCAGCGTCGTTCCCGCCTTGCGGTTCCGTTCGAGAAGTAAATCGAGAACCAGCTTGCCATTTGCTGAATCGAGATTTCCCGTCGGCTCGTCGGCCATCACGATGGGCGGCTCGACCACAAAAGCACGCGCCAACGCGACGCGCTGCTGCTCTCCGCCGGAGAGTTGCACGGGATAGTGATCCACGCGCTCTATCAGGCCAACTTCATCGAGCAACCGGCGCGCCTGTGCCACGCCGCTACCTTGCAGATTGAGTTCGTAAGGCAGCAGCACGTTTTCGAGAGCAGTCAATGTTTGGATCAGTTGGTAGGACTGAAAGACAAAACCAATCTTGCGCCCGCGCACCGCAGCCAACTCGGTCTCCGCCAGGTTGTGGATGGGCACTCCGTCCAGCCAGATCTCACCCTCGCTCGGCGAATCGAGACCGGCAAGCAGCCCAAGCAGCGTGCTTTTGCCGCTTCCGCTCGCGCCGACGATGGCGACAAATTGTCCGGCGGGAATTTCAAGAGAAATGCCTTGCAGAATCTCCACGCGCCGCGCGCCGTTCTGGATCCATTTTTTCGCGCCTTTAACTTGAATCAAATCGCTCTCCCGTTACTCGCAGTGTAAATGGCCGGTCGTTGGTGTTCCCTCACCCACGCGCACTCTGCCGCGCGGCTGCGCTTGATTTCTGCGCGGCTACGCTCGGCACGCGCGCGCAGCTACACTGGATACGTGCGCATTCAGCGAACAGTTCTCGTCGCATTTTGCTTGCTGTGTTTGCGGGTGGGGCCGATTTTTGCCGCCGGCGTGCCATCCCCCGATCACCCAGTTCTCGTCTGCTACGGCGACAGCATCACCGCGGGTTTAGGTCTGCGCGATGGCGAGGCGTATCCCGAAGACCTGCAAAAGCTGCTCGACGCGCGGGGCTACGCGTACAAAGTGGTCAACCAGGGAACGAGCGGCGCAACCACCAAAGATGCGCTCGCCGGCCTGCCCTATGTGCTGCGCCTGCACCCGGCCATTGTGATCGTGGAGTTTGGCGGCAACGATGGGCTGCGCGGCCTGCCCGTCGATCAGACGCGTGCCAATCTCGATCAGGTGCTCACGGCCCTGGAGAAAGCTCATGTGAAGATTCTGCTCGCCGGAATCACGCTTCCACCGGATTATGGGCGCGACTACATCCGGTCGTTCGATGAAATCTTTCGTGGTCTGGCGGCGAAGCACCAAATTGCGGTGGTGCCCATGCTCTATAAGGATCTGATCAACGTTCCAGACACGATCCAGGGCGACGGCATCCATCCCACCGCGAAGGGCTCCGCGATCATCGCCGGCACACTCTATTCGGCGCTCCAGCCGCTGCTGCGCAAGCGCCCGTAGACCAGATCGCCGCCACAAACAGCAACAGCCGGAATCGCTTCCGGCTGTTGTTAATCTTCTCGGTTGATTTGGCCGCGGGGCTACTTTGCCTTCGCGGTCGCCAGCGCCTTCAGGCGCGTATTCAAGCGGCTCTTGTAGCGGGAAACGGTGTTCGAATGCAGGGAACCCTTTTGCACGCTCTTGTCCAGGGCAGAAACTGTGGCCCGGTACTGCGCCTGAGCTTCTTTTACGTCGCCTTTGGCCAGCGCCTCGCGCAGCGAGCGCAGGCTAGACCGCACACGGCTGCGGTTGGCGCGATTCACTTCAGTGCGGGTTACGGTTTGGCGGGCGCGCTTCAGCGCCGATACATGATTTGCCATGGTTGTGCTTCCATCTCCAAAGCCTGAATTTCAGGGGTGGTCCCGGTTCTCAGGAAACCCGGTTTTCAGGAAAATTATTGCGGGATAGGAGCCAGCTCGATGCAAGTCCGAGCCGCATCCCTCGCAGTCTTTAAGTCTACGGGAATTCGCGGGGTGGGTCAAACTAATGAGGGGCGCAGGCGAATCGCGCGGGCTAGGAAATTTTCGCCGCAAATCGCACCGAAATTTCCTCGTCGAGAGCCGTTTCTTGAGTTGCCGAATACCCTTTCTTGAATGAATTAGCTGGTTTGACCCGCTTTCGGCTGCCCGGTATACTCGAATCTGCGTAAGCGGGAGTAGCTCAGTGGTAGAGCATCGCCTTGCCAAGGCGAGGGTCGCGAGTTCAAGTCTCGTCTCCCGCTCCATTCTGCATTTCGCCGGCGCCAATCGGCCGGGCGGAGAGTGGGATGGGATGATCCGCAACCCGTGAGGCAGGCAGCCCAAGGCGCGGTACCCAAGTGGTAAGGGAGAGGTCTGCAAAACCTTTATGCGCCGGTTCGATCCCGGCCCGCGCCTCCAACTTCTTCAATAACTTAGACTCAATGCCCACCAGGGGCTGAATTGCCACTGTAGCGGAAACTGTAGCGGATGGCTGTCGTTTCTCACTGAATCATTCCCTCTGCCGTTCCCTGTTTCAGTAATAGCGCCTCCATCTGCCGTGCCGCTACAAACTGCTCCATGCGCTCCACAGACCGCGCCTGATGCTCTTGAGTGGGGTGGGCATACCGCAGCACCATTTGAATCTTGGAATGGCCTAGAAGCGAAGCAAGTGTCACAAGGTCAATGCCTGACTCAGCCGCCCGAGTTGCCCAGGTGTGGCGAAGGTCGTACAGCCGGAACTTTGCTACCTTGCTATCCTTCACCGCCCGATCATGGGCATTGTTGACCTTGGGAACGGCCCGTGCGGCGTCAGTGTCACATGGGAAGAGAAAAGGTGCCTCCAATCCTGCCATGCGCCGCGCCAGAACACTCTTTGCAGTAGTGGTCAGCGGAACCCGCCGCCGCGCCGCCTTCGTCTTGCCAAACGGGATGAAGAGGTACGCTCCCGTCAGACTCACATTCTCGGGTGTGATCCGGTAGACCTCTTCAGGCCGCATCCCGGTTTCCAGCATCAGCGTTGCCACGTCCCTCAGCATCGGAGTTGCTTTCGCCAGATACTTGCCCTGTTCGTCATAGGTGAGCACCCGCGTTTGTTCGTTGCCCTCTGTGAGGAAATCCACCCGGCTAACCGGATTCCTGAATGTGAAGTCAGACTTGAGTGCGTGATTGAAGAGGGCTTTCAGGCAAGCCAGTTCGCGGTTAAGAGTCGCTGGCCGGATTCTCTTCCCTGTGCTCTTGCGCTTGCCCTTCTCCTTGCCCTTTGCCGTGGCTGACTCCAATGCCCGCGCCGTCTTGAAGGCTTCCACGGCCTCTGGCGTGATCCTGTCGATAGGCTCATCCCCAAAGTGGCTCAGGAGCGCAATGCTGCTCACCTTGTAGCGTCTGTGAGTGGCGGGATGTTCCTTGTGTTCCCCCTCTGACCATTCAAGAAAGGCTTTCATGGCAGCTTTGAAGCCGGGAGCCTTCTTTCGCTCAGTGATCCCCACTTCGCCCTTGGCAAGCGCCGTCTTGAAGGCCGCTTCGATCTGGCGGGCCGTGCGGGGATTGCCCTGCTTTGTGCTCCGCTGGACGTGCTCCCCGTTGAACAGGAAGTGATACCAGTAGACGTTTCCACGTTTGAAGATGGACATTTCACTTACCGCCTTTCTTTGACTTCTCGGAGAGCACCCGCGCCGCTTGCCGTCTGGACCGCTCTTCCTTTTCTGGCTCAATCTTTGCCCTGTATGTCTCGCGCATGTATGTCGCGCGCTTTTCCTTAAACACGGGGTCTTGCGCCGTGTGCCGTCTGCGGCATGATTCCCCGCAGAATTGCTGATGCCCCCTGATGGCATAGAACCATTGCTGACATTCGGAACAGCGCCGAAGTCGAGACAGCCCCCCCGGCTTCTTTGCGAGATTTAGCAACGTCCCCACGGCCCAACATTCCCACGGGGACCATCGGCCCGTAGACGATGTTACGGGGCGGTCGATGATCTCGAATCTGCCGAACCTGCCTTGCGCAAGTGGCAGCGTGGGATACCGAAGCAATGCGGCATTCAACAATTGCGAGGTACGGGCGGAAGCGAGTAGCGACTCTCTAAAAGACTTGCTTCGCTGGACAGCTTCGCCGGATCGCTCACATAACCTCACTTGCTCGCGTTGCTCACGAGCGAGAGTGTCCGCAGCGACCAGCAGGGTCAACACGTTTTCGACTCGCTTTACTGCCGGTTCCGTGGCGTGTTCCCTGAGTGGAGCGAATAGCTCCATCTCCCCGTCTTTGTCCACCTTGTTTCGTAACGTATGCGTTTGTGACTTCATAACTACATTACAATACACTTTGCACGCGCTTGCTGTCAATGCCATCCTCTTATTCAAGTTTGGAGGGCAATGTATGAGTGAAGATCGACTGTTTTCAGTGAAGGACGCGGCGGCATACCTGGGCGGCCTCAGCCCGTACACCGTTCACGCATGGCTGTCGCAGGGCAGGCTGCATAGAAGCAAGGTGGGCAGCCGGACCATGATCCGCGAATCGGAGTTGCAGCGGGTGATTGAAGACGGCGGCAAGTCACCGGGACGGGCGCGGGTGGCGGAGCACCAGCAATGACGGGCGCGGCGATGTTCGCTTTTTCTGCTGGCAGTGCGATTAGGGGACATAAGGCGAGTCCAAGGCCGTTACCGTGTCCTCGCGCGAAGAATGCCATGTATGCCACACACAGAGAATTTGGCGCTCTTGTAAATATAAAAGACTTATCTCTCTTTCTCTTGGCGCTCTTCGGTGAGTTTGGCGCTCTTCGAAGGATGCCAACTTTCCCGAAGGATGCCAAGAAATGTGTGTGGATACCTTGGCACTCTTCGGCCATCGGCAACACGAGGATTGAGAGCACGAAATGACTGCTATCCCCGCGCTGAACGCGATTCTCGGAAAGACAGGCTTGACCGATGCGCAACTCCGCAGAGCGGGCGTCAGCGGCTTGGGCGATCAGCCGTCGCGTCCTTCCGGGCCAGTGAGCGATTCGCCTCAACTCTTGAGCGCGGCTCTTGATTACGCGGCGCGCGGTTGGTTGGTGATCCCGCTGCACACACCGCACGGGTCCGGGTGCTCTTGCGGGCGGGCGGATTGCACGAGTGTCGGCAAGCATCCCCGGACGCGCAACGGGTCGAAAGATGCGAGCCGTGACCCCGCCGTAATCCGCGAATGGTGGCGGCGCTGGCCGGATGCCAATGTCGGTATTGCAACCGGACCGGGGAGTGGGTTGCTTGTGTTGGATGTGGACGGCGCGCAGGGCGAACAATCGCTGATCGACCTGGCACAGCGCGGATTCACCTTGCCCGATAGTTACAGCGTGCGAACCGGCAGCGGAGGCCAGCATCTTTACTTCGCTTGGCTGGAAGGCGTGGACGTTCGCAACTCCGCGCGCAAGATCGCTCCCGGCTTGGATATTCGAGGGGTAGGGGGATTGGTTGCGGCGGAACCGTCGCTGCACAAGAGCGGACGGCGTTATGAAGTGACTGAATTGGCCACTGACCCCGCGCCGTGCCCCGAGTGGCTGTTATCCCTCATCCGCGAGGCGCAAGCGCCAGCAGACCGGCAAAGCGCCACGGCACCGGCAACCGTAGGCGACACGGGAATCATTCCCAAGGGGAAAGGTGATCCGGAAAAGCTGAAGCTGGCGGGTAGTATGTTTCGGTCGCATCAGCCGTTCGACGTGATCCTAGCCGCTGTCGTTGCGCTGGACAGAAAGTGTGAGCACCAGCGCGGCGAAGAGGAATGCAGGCGCAAGGTGACCGAGTGGGCGGCGCGGTACGCACGGGGCGAGTCCCTGGCCGACAAGGAAAGCGCAATCATCCGGCCTGATCTTGTCCGGCTGTCCACCGTAGAGGCGAGAGACGTGAATTGGTTGTGGAATCCGTTTTTGCCCTTGGGAATGCTGTCGATGATTAGCGGAGATCCCGGTTCGGGAAAAAGCTACATCGCGCAGAATATCGCGGCTGAAGGTTCGCGGGGAAGGCTACGAGACGGGCGCATTGTCGAGCCGTTCTCTACTTTGTATTTGACCGTCGAGAATCCCGAGCATGAAGTTATGCGCCCACGGTTCGACTTGCTGGGCGGGGACCCGTCGAAGTTCTATCTTCTCAAGGGAACCAGTGTAACGGTCGAAGAGGAACAGACGAAGGGAAGCGTTACCCTGGCCGACGTTCACATTCTCGGCATGGCGATAAAAGAGACTGGCGCTCGTTTGGTTGTCATTGACCCGCTTCAAAGTTTCCTAGGTTCTGGCATTGACCTGCATCGAAGCAACGAAACAAGACCCGTGTTGGACGGCCTTGGCAAGTTAGCAGAGGAGCACGGCTGCTCAATCCTGATCCTGCGCCACTTGGCGAAAACCGGCGGCGGAAAGGCAATTCATAGGGGCTTGGGGAGCATTGACCTGACCGGGGCGGTCCGCTCTGAAATGCTGGCCGGGGGCCTGCCTGACGATCCAGAATCGCGCGCGCTGATTCATATCAAAAGCAACGTGGGGCCGATGGGCCGCGCACTCGGATACGCGATTGACGGGGAAGGACGATTCTCTTGGACCGGCGAGAGCACGATAACTGCATTCGACTTGCTGGCCTCACCCGAGGGACCGGATAGAAAACTCACTGAGGCAACACAATGGCTCAGTGAAAAGCTCAAGGCCGGAAGTGTTGAGCAGAGGGAAATCAAGGAACAGGCAGAGGCGGCGGGCATCTCTTATCGGACCTTGCAGCGTGCAAAAATTGCACTCAAAATCTGCTCACGTAAGGCCACTTTTGGCGGCGGCTGGCTATGGTGGTTGCCCGCAACCGAACCGGGAAGCGAGGCCGTGCAATGATCGCAGAACCTCAGACCGCCGCCACCGAGACGGTCTTTGCCGTGGGTGCGGCTGTCTTTTTGAAGGGCGCGCGCTTTGGACTGCCCGGAAGGGTGCTCCGCAATGAACGGGGTAAGGTGGTTGTCTACTGGGGCGACCTTGACCACTTATCACGGCATAGGCCGATCACGCTGATGCTGGCGGAAGTGAAAGGCGAAGGCAATGGCAAATAACAATCTCAATCCGGGCTGCCGGGTGGCGCGCAGAGACATTCCCGAAATTGTTGGCGAAGTGGTTTCTATGCGCAACGGCTGGGCGAAGGTTCGATGGACTCCGCATTTCGCGCAATGGGTCTATTCGGCTCGATTAACGAAACGCAACCAAACAGAAAGCGAGGCGCAATGATGACCGATGCACCAAGATACGATCTTTCCAAGTTAAATCTGCCCCCGGCGAAGGAACAGCCAGCGCCGCAATCGGGGAACAGCGTAAGCTCTGCTCCCGCGTCCAGTTCGGGCGGCTACGACCTAAGCGTTTTCGATCTGCCGGAGGAGATCGAGATTCCGCAGCGCACCAAGGACGGGAAAGGAGCCACGGAGAAGATTCATGTTCGGGACTTTGGTAAACACGTCCGAGCGCAAGTCGAGAATGCTATGACCCATGGCTCGCCAGAAGAAGGCGTGAAGGCTCTGTATTGGGCCATCGGAACGGCGCAAGGTGCCTCACTGATGCCCGCGCCTGTGTTGAAGCAATTCTCAGAGTTGGGTTTGGGTTTTGCCGCATCGAAAAATCCCAAAGTCTTTTTCAGCAAATCTGTTATCCCATTTTTGAACTCTCTCACACCGGGAAAGAGGAGATAAGCATGAAATCGGAAAAGTCAATTACTGAAATCGTCGCCTCACAGCTTGAGGGGTTGCGCACCGCATACGCCAAAGCAGTCTCCGGGTTGAATGCGGAGCGCGTGAAACTGGAAAGCGAATCTCAGGGAATCCTGAAAGCAGCCGATGAATTGAGACTCCTACTTCCCGCAAAAGCGAGGGAGGCGGAACGCGCCGCCGATGTACTCTTACTGGCAGGCAAACACGAGGCAGCTCAGGCGAAGCGCGATGAACAGCAACAGGCAGAGGCCGCGCCGGCTGAAATGGAACAGCGGCGACAAGCCATTGCTGTCCGCATCGAAGAGATCGAGGCCGAGAAGCGCGATACCGCCCGCCGCGTCTTTAAAGAATGGTTCGAAGAATTGCGGACGCCGCTGGTCGAGGAACAGCGGACACTGATCGCGGCTTTGGATAACGCGTGGGCTGGCATACAAGCCTTTGCGACCGAAACCGGGGGGCATCAGTTGAACCATCCGCTAATTAAAAGCGGCACCCGAGGAGACCTGGTCGCCAGAGAGATAGGCCCTGAAAAAACTACCTTCTTGCGGCTGCTGGAATGGTTTGGGGGCAGGCAATGAAAACCAGAAACCCGTTGACCGAAACCGAGCGAGAGCGCGCCAAGGTGCTGCGCGCGAGCGGCAAGACTCCCTCTGCCATAGCGAAAGGGTTCGGGCGAAGCCATCACACCCTGCAAAAGTTTCTTGATAAGCCCGAAGTCCAAAAGCAGGTGAGCATACAGCGTGAAGAGCTGGCCGGGATGTTCGATCACGTCGCACACCGTATCGTTGGTGCCGTGACCACGGAAGATGTGACCAAGGCGACACTTCAACAGAAGATGGTGAGCGCGGGCATAGCCGTAGACAAAGCTGCTTGTCTTAGAGGCGAAATCCCCACAACGGTTAACGTGACTGTGCTCCTCGATGCCGTGCAAGCCATCCGCGAGATGCGGCGCGCTGAAGACGCGGCACGGCCACAACTGACCATCCCCGGCAACGTCCAATGAGACCGGCCAGAATCATCCTGCTAGCCGTCCTCCTTGCCGCGCTGATCGCTGCCACGCTGCTCCTGGCCGCCCGCCCCGGCTGCGTCCTCGTTTCCGCCATAGGCGGCAATCGGCACACTGCGCAGTTCGGCCCGTCATTCTCCCCGCATAGCCTTGATCGCCTCAACCGCATCCAAGAGAGGCTGGACTTCCATCATCCTGTGTTCCTCTTCGACTCTGCCGATTATCTCGTTGATGCGCGCGCCGAACAGCGTGGGGCAGTCGAGCAAAGCGTTGGCGACCGCATCCACAGAAGGCCAGTGCTGCGAAATCAGGTGCGCAGTCCACGTGCGCAATAGTCCTACATGAGCCTTTACGTCCCGCTTTTCTTCATCTGGGGCGTAGAGGCGCAGAAGTTCGAGGTTCCTGCGATCAGTTCGAAAGTGATGAGAGCGAACGGAATTTGAATTGTGCACTCGTTGCGCCAACTCCCCGGCTTGCCAAACCATAACCCGCTTTTCCGCGCGAAAACGGGCGGGGTCCCAACGATCACCCCGAAGAATAGCATCGCAAGTGCTTGGCTCTTCCGGAGCGATCTTGGTGTGACCAGCGGAAACGTCATCAGGGACAATGGTCACGTATTCCACCTCAAACCCGAGGCACACAGCCGCGACAACGTGACCGGCCTCGTGATATGCGGTAGCCGCATCTCTATTGCTGTTCTTCATTGCTTCCCCTCAAACAAATGCAGGGTAATCGGCAACCGTGTCTTTCGTCCACTCTCCTGCTCACCCTCGAAACACCTTGCGACATCCGGGACTCACTTTTAGCGGAAAATCTACAGAGCGGGATATATACTCCGCGACCCCGCCCCGGCTCAATGGGGGACCACCCCCCCGGCCTAGGCTCTCTTTTTTGCCCCTGTAGCGGATACTGTAGCGACTACCTGCATAAATGGGCTTAGACGGGCTTAGGTGTAAGTCGCTTAAATCCTTGAAGAACTAAGCCCGTATAAGTGGCGCTAGATAGTCCTGAGAGGTCTGCAAAACCTTTATGCGCCGGTTCGATCCCGGCCCGCGCCTCCAATTCCTCAAACGCCTGCACTCACTCAGCGATTTCTTTTATTCTTTAAGACTGTCTCCGGGCATCGCCCGTCCCCAGTGAGCGAGGATCTTGCTATGGCGGAAATCGACATCAACGAGCAACAGCAATTTGCCAGCGACAATTACGCGGGAATCTGCCCCGAAGCTTGGCAGGCAATGGAGGCCGCCAATCACGGCCATGCAAAGTCGTACGGCGAAGACCCTTGGACGGCCCGAGCCGCCAACGCCTTCCGCAAGCTGTTTGAGACTGACTGCGAGGTGTACTTCGTCTTCAACGGCACCGCGGCCAACTCGCTGGCGCTGGCCTCGCTTTGCCAGTCCTTTCACAGCGTCATCTGCTCTGACCAGTCGCACGTGGAGACGGACGAGTGCGGCGCGCCGGAGTTTTTCTCCAACGGTTCAAAGCTGCTCGTCGCGCCTAGTCCGGAGGGTAAGCTCACGCCGGACGCGATTCGCGAGTTGGCCACGAAGCGCAGCGACATTCACTATCCCAAGCCGCGCGCGGTCACGGTCACGCAATCCACTGAAACCGGGCGCGTATACACGCTCACGGAGTTGCGCGCCATTTCGGAAGAGTGCCGGTCGCTCGGGCTTTCGCTGCACATGGACGGCGCACGCTTTGCCAACGCCTGCGCCAGCCTTGGCTGCTCACCCCCCGAGATGACGTGGAAGAGCGGCATAGACGTGCTGTGCTTTGGCGGAGCCAAAAACGGCATGGCGATGGGAGAAGCCGTATTGTTTTTCGATCGCGCATCGGCCGTCGACTTCGACTACCGTTGCAAGCAGGCTGGACAACTGGCGGCCAAGATGCGTTTTCTTTCGGCTCCCTGGGTGGGCATGCTTGAGGGCGGAGCGTGGCTACGCAATGCGGAGCACGCAAACCGCTGCGCGCGGCAGTTCGCGGGTCGGATCGCCGGCATTCCCGGCGTGTGGGTGGCGCAGCCGGTCGAAGCCAATGCAGTGTTTGTTGAGGCGCCGATGAGCGTGCTCGATCAGCTTCGCGCGCGGGGCTGGAGCTTCTACACCTTCATTGGCGGTGCGGCGCGCTTCATGTTTGCCTGGGACAGCGATCCTGCTCGGGTGGATGCGCTGAGCGCCGATCTGCGCGAGTGCGCGGCTGCTGCGTAGGCGCCCCGAAAAGAATCCCAGATCAATTCAGGCCAAATCGATTCTGCAACGCCCGATTCGGCGAGCGGAGCTACTTATTGCTCCGGCCGCTCCCATTGGCCAGACTTCCCCGAACGAAAGATTGCTTCGATCACGGCCATGTTGCCGATTGAATCCTCGAGCGGCACGGGCACCTCGGTATTCTCGAAAACGGCTTTGGCGAAGGCATCGCCTTGCAGCGTGTACTGATCCGATGTGGGGAAACTCTCCATGGTGATGCCGCTGAATGTAAGGTCGCCGGTCGCGTCGATGAAGAGCCGCGTGGGGCGATCATTGGGCGCATTGAAAGGAATTTCAAGTTCGATGCGGCCTTTTGATCCGAGGAATTGAATCTTCTGGAAAGGGATCTGCTGCGTGCTGCAAGTAAAGACGGCGTGGCCCGAGACGGCCTCGCCTGAACCTATGTCGCCGTCCCCGAAGTCGAGAATCGCCGACGTCAGCCGGTCGGTTCCCGTCTGCGCATCGCGATCAATGAGCCCAACGACGCGCCGCGGCTGCCGCTGGAAGGCGTAGCGCGACGACTGCACGAGATAGCAACCGATGTCATAAAGGGCCCCACCGCCCGTCTCAACCTGGTTGCGAATGTTGGCCGGATTGACATTGAAATAGCTATACACGCCGGCAACCGCGCGCAGCTCGCCGATGCGCCCCTCGTCGAGAAACTGGCGCACGCGCTGCCATTGCGGGGCACAGCGGATCATAAAGGCTTCGCAGATTTTTACGCCGGTGCTGGCCCGCACGTCCAGCAGCGTTTTGGCCTCGGCCACGGTCATGCTCAGCGGCTTTTCGCAGAGCACGTGCTTCCCGGCTTCAGCAGCCTTCGTGGTCCACGGAACGTGAAGTTGATTGGGCAGCGGATTGTAGATGGCGTCGATGTCGGGGTCCGCGAGCAGCTCCTCATAGGAGCCATAGGCTGTGGCAATGCCGAGTTTCGAGGCCGCGTCCTGCGCTTTGGCAAGATCGCGCGAAGCAATTGCGGTAACGGTGGTGAGCTCGCCCTGCTGCATGGCAGGGATCACTTTTTTCAGGCCGATGTTGGCGGTGCTGAGCACGCCGAAACGAAGTTTCGTCGACATAAAAACATCATAACGCCGAAGCATTATGCCGCCGAACTTGGGCCGCCCGGTTTAAGCCTTGGTCTAAGCCCGCATTTAAGCGTGGCCGAAAGCCACCGCGAGTGCTTCAGCAGCACTCGCGGCGACTTTGACCAGTTGCCGGTTGCGGACTTCGATGAAGCCAGCGGCGACGGCGGTGTCGAGGAACGCCAGCAGGCCGTTCCAATAATCCAGCGTGTTAATCAGGATGCACGGCTTCGCGTGCAGGCCGATCTGCGCCCAGGTAATTGCCTCCATTAATTCGTCGAGGGTGCCGTAGCCGCCGGGCAGCGCGAGGATTGCATCGGAAAGCTCGTGAATGCGCGCCTTGCGCTCGTGCATGGTTGAAACAAGCTCGAGCGAAGTGAGGCCGGTGTGCCCGATCTCGCGGCCGCTGAGCGCATCGGGTAATATGCCGATGACTTCGCCGCCGGCGGCAAGGGCCGCGTCAGCCAACGCGCCCATCAGTCCGCGACACGCTCCGCCATAAACAAGTCCAATGCCTGCTTTGGCGATTGCGGCCCCGAGTGCCGTCGCCTCAGCACGGAAAGCCGGATCGTTTCCCATGGCCGACCCGCAAAATACGGCGATGCGGCGAGGAGGTTTGGGTGCGCTGGTCATTCTTCACTTAGAATAACGGTCGAAGCTGAACACTTTCGCCCTTTTCAGCCGCAGACCTTCTGTGTCATGCTTGCATACATGGGAAACAAAGACAGAGGCAAGAAGGAAGTCAAGAAGGCTCCCAAGCCGAAACCGAAACCAGAACCGGGACGCAAGCGCGAGATCTTCTCACCGCCGCCACCGCAAAGGTAGTGGCAGCGCAAGCGTTCGACACGGGAGGCAGGCGCAAGCGCCCGATTTATCCTGGGGCGGCACCGCCGGCTCGGGATGAGTGTCGGTATGCGCCGCATCAAATTTACTTAGGAATCTCAACGACAAAAAGGCCATCCCGAGGGATGGCCTTTTGCTTTGCTTGACGTTTCTATTCCGATTAAGTCGCAAAACGTGCTTCAGGGATGTGCGGCCCCGCCTGGGTTGGTGTCGGCTCGAGCCTGCGCCTTTTCCGCCAGTACCTTGTGCGCGTTATCTTCAAGCGCCTGCGCTTCGGGCATATAGGTCAGCGCCTTCTGCACCATTGGATCCCATTCGGCGATGCTGCGCAGGCCGGTGAGTTGGCCGAATTGAATGGTGAAAATGTCCTTCTTGATTTGCACCTTCACCCAATCCGAGACGCCGTTGATGTCTGCGTCGGTCCAGTCAACGTCCTGGCTGGTGAGGTATTTCTTGAAATCGTCGAGAACGGCGTCATCAACCTGGAAATTCTTGTCCACCGTGTGCGTGGCCACATAGATCGGCGCAAAGTGGAAGAAAACGTCTTTGTAGGCCAACTCGTCCTGGAAGCGGTTGCTGGTCGGTGCCTCGATTTTCTCGTCGGGCGTGATGCCGCCGCCGCCGTAGACGGTGCGGCCTGAGTCAGTCAGCTTTACCTCGCGGCTGGATGAATCGCCGGAGGGCCCGGTGCCGGCGCGATTGTAATAGTCGTAGAGCGAAACACCCGCGTAGTTGCGCTGGATGAGGCGGCCTGACGGCGTGTAGTAGTGGTAAGTGGTGAGCGCCAGACCGGAGTCTTCGCTGAGGTTGTAAACGGTCTGCACCAGGCCCTTGCCAAACGTGGTTTCGCCTACGATGAGGGCGCGATCGTGGTCCTGCAATGCGCCGGAAACGATTTCGGCAGCGGATGCGGTGTCACGATTGACCAGCACCACGATGGGGAAGGTCTTGCCGTCGTTGCCGTGCGTCGCGACGTAGTTCTGATCGGAGTAGGCGCGACCGCGCTGCGAAACAATCGTCTGGCCCTTGCTGAGCAGGTGGTCGCAGACATCCACGGCCTGGCTTAGCAGGCCTCCCGGATTTTCGCGCAGATCGAGAACCAGGCCCTTCAAGTTGGAGAAGCTATTCACGGCGTCGTCCATCTCCTCGCCGGTGGTCTCCTGGAACTGAGTCAGATGGATGTAGCCGATGCCGGGACGAATCTCGAATTTCAGATCGATAGAGGGATGCGGAATCTCATCGCGAACCAAGTCGAATACCAGCGGCGTGGGCTGGCCGTAACGAATCATCGTGACCTGCACGTGTGTGCCCTTAGGCCCTTTCAGCGCCTTTGCAACCTGATCGGACGTCCAGCCTTCGCTGGATTTGCCGTCAACTGCAACTACCTCGTCGCCGGGGTGAATGCCAGCACGATACGACGGCGTGTCCTCATAGGGAGTGACGACATATACATTGCTCTTGCCGTTGGGATCATTTTGCTGCTGGATGACCATGCCCACGCCGTAATAGCGTCCGCGCTGATCCTCGCGCAGCCGAGCATAGGCCTTGGGATCGTAGAAATGCGAGTGCGGATCGAGAACTTGCAACATCCCCGGAATAGCGCCGTCGTAGATGACGTCGTCGGCCTTGTCGGGAGTGATGGGCTCGGCGTAGTTCTGTTCGACGATCGCGTAGACGTCGGTGAACGCCTTAAGGCTGTCGCGGAGCTGGCTTTCGTCCTGCGAAGACTGTGCGCCGACTCGGCGCTCCAGCACGGTACCGGCCACAGCACAGACGGTGAAGAAAATAACGATGGCAAAGAGTGCGCGACGGGCGCGGAGAGTCATGGGTAAACCGAACCTCCAGATGGCTTTTGCGGCAGGCTTTTGGGAGCGGACTTTCCATCGACTGCGAGCAAATCCGGTCTGTCCAAATCAGATCCGACCAGTATTTCCGCTCGACAAAAATAAACCTTGCCCGGTACCGGCAAGGCCACGAGGATGAAAGAGCCGCTCGCGCTAAGGCCGCGAGGCCGTCTTCGGCTAAAGTATAGCACTGCTTCATTTGACGCGCACCGGGCCAGAGCGGTAGCGCGGTTACCGCGGTGCCCGTTGCGGTGCATGGTCCGGCAACGCGCAATTCAGGGCGCCTTCAGCGGGCGGATTCCGCGCCTCCGCTTTCCGTTTTCGCTCTCCCGGCATTTACAATAACGTCTATGTATCAGGCGGCAAGAAAGCAGGCGCCAGCCACCCGGCCGGCCAGCGATTTTATGAATTTGAGACTTCTTCGCACTTCCGTTGCGCTGGTGTTCGGGGCCGCGCTGCTTGTGGGCCCCAGCCTTGCGCGAGGGCAGGCGAGTGAACCCGAAAGTCCCTACGGCGGCACGACCGTCGAGGGCATCATTGCACGCGTCAACGATCAGATTATTACCAAATCGGACTACGACCGCGCGGAAAGCGAGTTAGATCAGGAGGGCCAGCAGCACGGCTTATCGATGCAGGAAATGGCCGCGCAACGCAGGGATCTGCTGCGCAACCTGATCGACCAGCAACTGTGGCTCTCCAAGGGCAAGGAACTGGGCATCACCGCCGAGACGGAACTGGTAAAGCGCCTGGACGAGATTCGCAAGCAGGCCAACCTGGAAACGATTGAAGACCTGGAGAAAGCCGCAAAGGATCAGGGCGTGTCGTTTGAGGACTTCAAGGCCAACATCCGCAACCAGCTCATCACTCAGGAAGTGATGAGGCAGGAAGTTGGTGAGCATATCCAGATGACGCCCGGCGAGGTGCAGCGGTACTACGAGGAGCACAAACAGGATTACGCGCAGCCTGAGAGCGAGCGCTTGAGCGAGATTCTCATCTCAGCCGCAACCGACGATCCGGCCAAGGTTGCAGCAGCCAAATCCAAGGCCGACGACATTGAGGCGCGACTGCACTCAGGCGGGGACTTTGCGCAGTTGGCGAAGAGCTTTAGCGAAGGCAGCACGGCGGCTTCGGGCGGCGATCTGGGCCAGTACAAACGTGGCCAGCTTCCCAAGGTTCTTGAGGACAAGACATTCGACCTGAATTCGGGCCAGTACACCGATCCCATTCTCACCCGGCAAGGCTACATTATCCTGAAAGTCGTGCAACATACGGCCGGCGGCCCGCGGCCGTTCAAAGGTGCGGAGCAGGATGTGGAGCAGGCGTACTACATGAGCCTGATGGATCCGGCAATTCGCGATTATCTGAACCAGATGAGGGATCAGGCGTTTATTCAGATCAAGCAGGGATACACAGACGCCGGCGCTACGCCAGCGGAATTGCATTCCAGCATCAGCTTCAGCGCCTATACGCCGCCGGCGCCGAAGAAAAAAGCCAAGGTGGAGAGGACGCGGTTCCGCGAGAGCACCCACACCTTCCGTGACAAATCGGGTGCGGTTGCTACCCCGGTCGCGCCGCCCGCAACTCCTGCGCCCGCTCAGGCGGCAGCCACCAACAAAAAGAAGAGGAGCAAAAAGGAAGAGGCAAGAACAGAGAAGCCCGGCAAGAAAGAGAAGATTCGTTTCGGGCAAGCGCCGCGCGAAACTCTGCCTTCCGCGAAAACAAATTCTGCAACAGAGGATGCGGGCGCGGTGTCCCCCTCGAATCAAGAGACGGCCTCAAATACGGCCCAGCCAGCCAATCCGTTGGAGCCTATCGCACCAACCGTGAAGACGCGCTTCAGCGCGCGCGCCCAGGCCCCGAAACCGGCTAAGACGAATGCCAACGGTGGCTCGACAGGGCCTGCGCCGCCGGATGCGGGAGAGGTAGCTGACCAGCAGACGCAGTCGTCTCCGTTGGGATTGTCAGGGGACACCTCGGGGAAAAAGAAGAAAAAGACGTCGACCGTGACAGGTGACAAGACTCGACTCGCAGACAAGAAGAAGAGCGAAGATGAATCGCAGCCCAAGCCGGTGCAGCAACCAACGCCGATTCCCCCTGTGCCGGGAGCGCCGGCACCAGCCGACCATCCTGACCAGCCGCAACCGCAGCAGCCCGCGCCGCAATAGCGGAGAAATTCAAGACATTCCATTCCCCGGGCCTGGGAGCAAATTCCTGGGCCCGCGTTGTTTTTGGGGCCGCGCCAGTTTTGCCGCCTTATGTTTTGCCTGCTTTCGGCCAGCACTTTTGGCAGGACGGGCGAATTGCGTTAATCTTCTCGGCAGAATGAAAGACCTCTATATTGCCGATTTGATGGGCTTCGACGAGGGCAAGCTCTTCGACAGCTTCTTTCTCGTGCTGGCCAAGCAGCAGCGGACCACCAAGCAGAACAAGCCGTATCTGAGCCTTACGCTCGGCGACAAAACCGGACAGATCGAGGCGCGTGTGTGGGAGCTTGGCGACCCGCGGATTGCCAAGGTATTCGACCGCGGCGAAATGGTCAAGGTGCGCGGCAGCGTCTCGCGCTACGACGAACGCGCGCAATTGAAAGTCGACCAGCTGCGCAAGACGCTCGACGGCGAAGCCGACAAAATGGATATGCTGCCCGCGACCACCCGCGATGTAGGCGAGCTGTGGGCTGCGCTCGAAGCCGTCGTTGCGAGCATAACCAATCCCGATCTGAAACGGTTGCTGGCGGCGCTGCTGGCCGATGCCGCGCTTGCACAGGCATTTCGCGAAGCGCCCGCGGCTCGGCAACTGCATCACGCCTGGCTCGGCGGGCTGCTCGAACACGTAGTTAGTTTGCTCGGCCTTGCCGATCGCGTGGCCGCGCATTACCCAATGCTGAACCGCGATTTGCTCCTCACCGGCGTCATCCTGCACGACATTGGAAAGATTCGCGAGCTGAGCTGGGACACAGGATTCGATTACACCGTCGAGGGCGTGCTGCTCGGGCACATTCAAATGGGCGTCGAATTAGTGGAGAAGACAATCGCCGGACTGCCCGGATTCCCTGATCGCCTGCGCACGCTCGTGGTGCACATGATTCTGTCGCATCACGGAAAGCTCGAGTTCGGGTCGCCGAAGCTGCCCATGATTCCCGAAGCGCTGGTGCTGAACTTTGTCGACGACCTGGACGCCAAGATGCAGGCCATCGCCAGCGAGTTCGAGAAATCCGCGCGCGAAGGCCGTGCGCCCGACGAGATGACGGGCAAAGTGTGGTCGCTCGATCAACGGCAATTGCTGAACACCAAGGCGTGGCTGGGGGGAACAGGGGATAGGTAACAGCGGTTGCAGCCCGAACTGTCGGCTCCTGCGGACGCAATCCGGGGTATACTGGAGCGCAACCACGAATGATCACGCCTGGAGGGAGTGGAAGCGGATGGAGCCTTCATCGGTGCTCATCATTTGCGCGATCCTCATCTTCTGCTTCTTCCTAGTCAAGAAGGGATGGGATCAATCCAACGAAGATGCGACGACAAAGCAGAGGCTTCTTTCTCAGCACCGGTTGAAAGATCTCTTTGTCTCCCCCAAGGATTTGAGCTTGATCGGGCTAAACTTCGACGAGCAAAAGATAGTCCTTAGTGCCGGGAAACGCGAAACCGTCTATGATTTCGACCAGATTTGCTCCGTCGAGGTCCTGGAAAACGGGGTAACCCTAACTTCGACGAACCGTGGATCTCAGGTCCTCGGTTCTGTGTCAGGGGGCTTGGCGCTCGGTGGGGTAGGCGCGGTAATTGGGGGGCTCAGCGCATCGTCGCGGTCTCGTGGGAGGCTTCGCGGAATAACACTCAAGATATTCGTGGACGACCAAGCGAATCCTGTCTATGCGATCCCGTTCTTTTGGGACAAGAGCAGCAAAGGCACTGATCCAGACGAGCCTCGGGCGAAGCAATCAAGAGAAACGGTAGATCGGTTTCACGCGCATCTTCTGAATGCCATGCGCCAAGCCCAGAAGCAAGCCGGAACGAACTCCTCCGGCGCGAACGCGTCTGAACTGCGGGCGCTTTGGGAAATGAAGTTGGCGGGAGCGCTTACGGAGGAGGAATTCGCGCAGCAAAAATCCCGTCTGCTGGGCAACGTCGCATCGCCCGCTGGCAACGTCGGGGCCTCGGGCGCCCGGCTTTCTCTGGAGTGACATCAGGGAGCCAGTGGATATGAATCTAGAGCGCTTTATGGGATCGTTGAGCGACGTTCCGTACGATGCGGATTTGACTTCGGGAACGCTGGAATTTGCCTCCAAGACAACCGAGGATAGTACGCCTGGCAGTCTCTACTTTAGGTCGGGCAGGATCAGACTGCATCACCGTAAAGGTCCGAAAATCTCAAAGCATGAAGGAATCCATCGATATCCGCTGAGCGAAGAAGATTTTAAAAATGTTAAGAATTCTAATGAGTATAGGCAACGTAAATGGAATGCTATTGAGGACAGACTCAAAAACGACGGAAACCCTCATAGCATCACGTTAAACAAAGGGAAGAGATTCATTGAATTCTTCGAGGATAAGGATGGAAAAACTAAATTACATCGTTCTCGCGGAAAAATGATCAAGGCACCCCCTTTGAACCAAGTTCAGATCAATCTCATAGCAGGAGTTGTTGACTTATTCTCCAATACGGAAATGAGGAATGAGATGAAGAAAAAGATGATGAAGAAGGTGTATCTATACGCGATCTCGCATCTCAAATGATTCACTGAGAGTGAATTGTCGTACAGAATCATTGACAGGCGCTCGGTGCACCAAGCCCCGCTTCAGAGACTTGGGAGGGTTCAAAGGTCAATCTTGCGGGGTTTTACGTGCGGGCGCTTGATATTGCCGCAGCAAACTGCGCGTCGCGGCAAGTTCATCATCCGTTGGTTCTGTCGCACGCGCCCACGCAATAGCGTCAGCAACGTCTTGCTCTGTGATGCCACATTCGGCGAGATTCAGGGGCACCTGGCCTGAGCGGGTTTGCTTGGACTGCTTCATGCTTCCATCATCCCACAAGCCAATCCCACTGCTCTTTCGTCAGCGGAACCACCGAGAGCCGGCCGATAAGCAGCAGTGGCGAGCGGGCGAATAGCTTTTCCGCCTTGATCCGGGCAAGTGTCTTCGGATTCTTGAGGCGTTTGCCCGCCTTGACGCGAACGATCGGGACCTTGGGGTCGGTGGCGTCGACGCTTATGACCGTGCCCGTGCCAACTGCGGTACGTTCGTCGCCGGTGTGGTAGAAAATCCACTTTGTTCCCGGCTTCATCTCGTGCAGATTCTTGACCGCCGCCGGAGCGGTCACTCCATCCCAAACCGTCTCCCCGTCGCGCAGCAGATCGTCGAAAGAGTAAACACTGGACTCGGATTTGAAAAGGAAGTAGGACATAAGCAGTTCACAGTTCTCGGTTCGCAGTTCTTAGTTCGCAGCTGTCATTGTTCCGCAAACCGGAAAAGGAGAGCGAAGCCGCGCTTCCTGTTCTCTATTCCCTATTGGCTATTCCCTGCTTTTATTCCCTGCACCGCTTACGAATCTCGATGTTGAGGCGCTTGATCTTCTGGTTCAGGGTGGAGAGCGGAATGCGGAACTGCTCGGCTGCTTCGGTCTGGTTCCAGTTGCAGCGTTCGAGTTTCTCGATAATAATGCGGCGCTCGATGACTTCGAGGATGTCGAAGAGCGAAGAGTCGGGGTTGTGCTCGAGGAGCGCGTCCTGAAAAGTGCGCCCGGTGATTTGGCCGGGGAGGAGTTCGGCGCCGATCAGCGGGCCGGAAGAGAGCACAACGCCGCGTTCGATGGCATTCTCAAGTTCGCGAACATTGCCCGGCCAGTCGTAGTCGATTAGCGCGCGCATGGCGTCGCTGGAGAGTTTGCGCGGCGGAAAGTTGTTCTCGGCAGCGTAAAACTCGAGGAAGTGCTGGACGAGAAGCGGAATATCCTCGCGGCGTGCGCGCAGCGGCGGCAAATCGACAGTGATGACGTTGAGGCGGTAGAAAAGATCCTCGCGGAAGCGGCCGTCGCGCACCGCCTGACGAAGATCGACGTTGGTGGCGGCCAGAATGCGCACGTCCACCTGAAGCTCCTGAATGCCGCCGAGGTGCATGAAGCGCTTATCCTGCAGCACGCGAAGAATCTTCGACTGCGTGTCGAGGCCCATGGTGGCGATCTCGTCCAGGAAAAGCGTGCCGCCATTGGCGACTTCGAAGAGCCCTTTCTTTGAGGCGATCGCGGAAGTGAACGCGCCTTTCACGTGCCCGAACAGTGTGGATTCGAGCAGCTCCGAGGGCATGGCGCCAGTGTTGATGGGAACGAAAGGCTTGTCGCGTCGAGGCGAGTTGGCGTGGATCGCTTTGGCAATAATCTCCTTGCCGGTACCGCTCTCGCCTTGAATCAGCACGGTTGACCGGCTTGGCGCGACCTGCGCGACAAGATCGAAGATGCGTAGCATCGACTCGCTTTTGCCCACAATGTTTGCGAAGTTGTAGCGCTGCTTCAGGGTGCGCTTGAGCTGGAGATTTTCTTCCTCGGCGCGGCGGCGGGCAACGGCGGAGCGAATGTCGGCGAGCAGCTTCTCGTTGTCCCAGGGTTTCTGGACGAAGTTATCAGCGCCGGCACGAATGGCTTCGACGACATTATCGACAGTGCCATAAGCAGTGATCATGATGATGGGCAAATCCGGCTGCCGCTCCTTGAACTGTGGCAGAAGTTCGATGCCGCTTTGGCCGGGCAGGGCGAGGTCTAGCAGGACAAGGTCGAAGTTTGACTGGTCCAGCATGCGCAGGCCTTGCTCGCCGTTGGCTGCGGTCTTCACGGAGTAATTTTCGAGCGAGAGCAGCACTTCAAGCGATTCCTGAATGCCGGCCTCATCATCGACTACCAGGATTGAAGCAACGGGCATAGTGCCGTCGAGTGCCGGCGCGGAAGCAGGCGCGCTCACGTGCTGTACGTCTTCAGTGGTGTGCTCAGGCATGAACTGAATTCCTTAATAGGGGAAACTCCAGGTGAAAAGTTGTGCCGGAGCCGACTGCGCTTTCGACGTGAATCTTGCCGGCGTGTTCCTGAATGATGCCGTAAGAAACAGAGAGGCCGAGGCCGGTACCGCGCCGCTCGACCAGCAGCATGTTTTTGGTGGTGAAGAAGGGATCGTAGATGCGCTTGAGATGTTCGGGCGCGATGCCGGAGCCGGAGTCGGAGATCACGGCTTCAACGTGGCCATTGACCAGTGTGGCAATGCGCAATCGGCCGCCGCCGGGCATGGCATCTTTGGCGTTCAATAAAAGATTCAGGAATACCTGCTGCAGCTTTCCGGGGTTGCCGTGGATCGGCGGCAGCTCGTCGGAGAGATCGAGATCGATAAGAATCTGCGCCGTCTTGAACTGGTGCTCGAGCAGCGAGAGCGTGTCGCGGACGACCTGGTTCAGGTCGGTAGAGCGGAACTCGGTGGTCGAGGTGCGCGAAAAATTGAGCAAGCCGTTGGCAATTTCGGCGGCGCGGAAGCTTTGCTGCGTGATTTTGTCGAGCACCGGCCCCAGGCGCGCGTCGCCGCGCAGTTGTTTGGCCAGCATTTGCGCGTAGGAGGAGATGACGGCGAGCGGAGTGTTGATCTCATGGGCAACGCCGGCAGCGAGCAGACCGATAGAGCTGAGTTTGTCAGCCTGGGCAAGCTGCGTTTCGAGCGTTACGCGCTCCGTGATGTCGTCAACCAGCACGATGCGGCCCACGGGAACAAAGTCGCGCGAGAGCAACGGAGCAATGGCAATGTTGGTAGTGCGCAACTCACCGGCGCGCGTTGTCAGGCGGAATTTGTAGAGGTGGTGCACTCCAGGATCGCTGCCGAAACCTTCCAGCGCCTCGATAAACTCCGCCGGAAAGACGGACGTGAGAGTCTGGCCCAGCGCCTCGGCGCGGCTGAAGGCGTACATCGCCTCCATCTGCGCATTCCAGCTTTCAATGCGGTCGTTGAGGTCGATGGCGAAGATGCCCACATTGATGGATTCGACGATGTTCTCGTTGAACTCCTTCAGGCGCTCGAATTCAACAATCTTTTCTTCCAGGCGCGCATAGAGGCTGGCATTCTGGAGAGCTATGCCAATATAACCGGCCAGCGATTCCAGAAGCTCGACGTCTTCGCTCGACAAAAAGTCGCCGCCCAGCGTGCGGCCGAGGCCGATGACTGCAATGGTGCGGCTGGCGGCATGGCCGTTATCAAGCTGCAACGGCGCCACCCTGCACGGCAGATAGTAGTTAAGGTCAAGCAGAGCCGCGGTGCGTTGCTCGTCAGGCGAAAGATGCATGACGGCTTGCGCATTCTCAAAAAAGATATGCGAGTGCTCCTTGGCATGGCTGAACCGGAGGAAACCGAGGGCCAGATTGCTCTGTTCGTTGCTGACTTCTTCTGGCAAGCCGTGCGAGGCGGCAAGGTGCAGCCCGCCGGAATCCTGCGCCAGAAAAATCGCCACCCGCGCGACGAGCAAGGTGCGCGGCAACTGTTCCACGATCGAGTTGAGTAATGCCTGTAGATCGGTTTGGGAGCTCAGGCCGCGGCCGAATTCGACAAGGGCCCTGCGGTAGTCGTAGCGATGACGGTCGAAAGCGCGGTCCACCCAGCCCTGAATGCGGCGCTTGAGCGGATCGAAGACGGCAGCCGTGATCAGAATGGCAGCGGCTAAGCCCCATGTGCTCACGGCCTCCGGCATGGCATTATGAACCACGACGGTAATGAGCGCGATGATGCCGAAGTATCCCCCGACGATAAGACCCGTGGCCAACATGTAGGCCACGCTGCGCTTGAAGATCAGGTCCGTATCCATCAATCGATAGCGGACGATGGCCCAGGCGAACGTAAGCGGCAAAAATACCAGCGAAAGGCCAGCCAGATTGGTGAGCAGCGGCGGCGGATTCAGGTGCAGCAGATAGGGAACGGCGTAAAAGAAAGTGAAAGGCAGAACCGCAAGCAGAGTGCCGCGCGTCACCCACTTCAACTGCTGGCGCAGCAGCGGCGTGGTGGCGCGGCTATAGCTGCGCAGGAACAGGAGTGCGGCGGCGACGTAGAAGATGGCGTCATATGCCGTAGCGATCTGGTTCAGCCGGTCAAGCAGGAGCTTGGTAGCCTCGCGCGTTGTGAGGGACAAGAGCCACAAGCCGAGCAGCCCAGCGCCCGGCGCGTAGATCAAGGGCAGCAGCCAGCGGCGGCGAAGATTCTTGAACCGCTCTTCGGGAAAGCTGAGCGCAAAGTGCAGGAAGAGCGCCGGCTGCAGCGCCTCTGCCACCACATTGGTCCAGAAGACCATCCAGTCCAGCGTGTCGAGCTTGCCGGTGTATTTGAGCGCATAGAGCGCAAACGAGACCAGGCAAAAAAGGTAAAAGTGCATTGAACGGGGCGCGCCCCAGCGGCGGAAAAGAACGTAGAACCCGATGACCAGATAAATAAGTCCGATGATGCGCAAGCCAAGCTCGAGACTTCGATCCAGCGGATCGGGAATTACCTTCACCGGCGTCTCAAGAGGAATCCGGTCGCGCGTGATCGTGTAGTACACCTGGCCGTAAGCACCAGTGGCGTAAAGCGCGCGCTCCAGATTGGCCACCAGCGTGACCGGCGTAACGTCTGACGTCGGCGAATCGCTGACCCCCGTCAGCAGGTCTCCAACCTGGATCCCGGCTCGCTGCCCGGGCTTGTCCGTCAGAACTTTTTCGGCCTGCAGGCCCCCCTGCGCTTCGCTCCACCAAACGCCATCGTCAGGCTGAGCAAACTGGCGCTGCTCAAGAATGTTCAGCACAGCCAACAAGAACAGCGCCGCGGTGGCCAGGGCCAGCAGCGTAGCCTGCACGCGATTAAAGAGGCTTGTCTCCATGGGTGTGGAAGATCTCTACATCAATTGCATTACCTGCACGTCGGTTGCCACGCGGAGCGGGTGCGGACTCAAGCGAGAGGCCCCAAGCCAATCGCCTGAGAACAAGCATGATATGGACTTTAGTTGTCGAGAAATGTCAACCTGAAATGAAGTAGACCACATCCCCGGTGCAAAAAACAAGAACAGGCATCCCGAGAAGCGGATCAATCTATGAAAAATGGTAGATCAATAGACTCCTGCGACCAATCGACCAAATATCCGAAAACACAGGGGTTCCGGAAAGCCGCCTCTGTTGTATACCTCGTCTGCTTGATCCCTTACCCGCGCCGATAATCACAAGAAAGCTGCACCGCCTTCATCGACCGGCGCGCGGGGGTGCCAAGTCAGCGCTGGCCGTAGGTTGCCTTCGGGCCGTGTTTGCGCAGGTAGTGGTATTCCGAGACGTGGCCGGGAATGCCCGCCTCCGGCGCTCCCAGAAGAACGCTGCGGAAAGCCAGCCGGGCGATGTACTCGAGCACGTCAGCGTGTTCGACGGCCTCCGCCGGGTCCCTACCCCATGCAAACGGGGCGTGGCCTGCCACCAGCACGCCCGGAACGGCCACCGGGTCGAGCTTGCCCGCACGGAAGCGGCGGACGATGACCGCCCCCGTGTTCCGGACGTAGCCTGCTGCGACTTCTTCAGCCGAAAGTGGCTCAGTAACAGGAACGGGGCCATGAAAATAGTCCGCGTGGGTGGTGCCCAGGCACGGAATAGGCCGGCAGGCCTGGGCCCAGGCCGTGGCAAACTCAGAGTGCGTGTGAACGATGCCCCCGATCTGCGGAAATTCGCGGTAGAGCAGCGTGTGCGTATCCAAATCGCTCGACGGGCGCAGCGAGCCCTCGACGATATTGCCATTGAGATCGGTGACTACGAGGTCCCCAGCCGTCAACGAGGCGTAATCCACGCCGCTGGGCTTGATGACCACCAGCGGCTTTGCCCCGCTGCGGTCTACACCGCTGGCGTTCCCAAAGGTGTGCGGCGCAAGGCCGCGGCGGGCAATTTCTTGATTGGCCCGCAAAACTTTTTCGCGAAGCGATTCGAGCAGCATAGTTTGTCTCGACACTAGGGTAAATCCTGCGGCATGGATCGGGGGGTCAGAGGTCCAAAAGATGCAATCGGAATTCCCGCCCCGGCCAGCACCTCGCTGTGATTGATGCGTGGTTCGAGGGTGTGAGTTAGAATTGCTTCGAAATCCGGCCTACAGGATTTTTATGGGGTGTTTCTATGCGGAGAGTGTTGATCTCGAGCCTGGGTGGGCTGATCGTTTTTTTACTCATAGCGCCAACAGCGTGGGCGGGCAAATTTAACCCCGCGGAATTTCCTTTGCGGGTTCACATTATCTACCGCAATGGTGTACGCCACTACGATCGCCCGGGCGGATACGGCGCGGCGTCGTCACTCGATCAGGTGGATGGCATGGGCGGTGCCGACCTCTTCGAAAACGGCCAGCCTCTGGGATTCGATTTCAACTACAGTTGTGGGCAGCCAATCACGTCCATGCCGGGTTACGAAACTTTTATGGCACGCTGGAAGAAGCCAGACCGGGTCATTGAGATTCTGATGCCCGTGATGGGCGGCAAGCCCGGAGAGATGAATTCATGCGAGCTGAACGTCAGCATGAAACAAGACACCGTCTACGTCCGCCACAACGGCGGGGTAACGGAAGAGCCAGCCGCGAAATTCAAAGAGTGGATGGTCAGGCATCAATACGATCCCGAGCATGGACTAAATGTGCCGATAAATGCGCCTGCCGAGCCGCCGGCGCAAAATGGCGCTCCGGACCAACCCTCGCAGCCTCAACGTCCGCCGAGCGGAACGCAATAAGCCTTCTGGTCTGGCCCTGACCGACGGAACTCAGCGAGATCAGCCACGCTCACCCACGCAGCCAGTAGGGCTTGGGCACGACAGCTCCCAGTTCCGCAAACTCGGCGTCGCTCAGCCGGAACGCCGCAGCGCTCACGTTCTCTTCAAGGTGCTTCACCGTGCTGGTGCCGGGGATGGGCAGCATAATCGGCGAGCGCCGCAGTAGCCACGCCAGCGAAACAACGGCCGTAGAAACATTTCGCCCCGCAGCGATTTTTTCCACTACATCGTTTGCTTTGCGGGCTTGCGCCATTGGTCCCCAGGGCAGAAACGCGATGCTATTGGCCGCGCAATAATCCACCACAAAATCCCACTCGCGGTCGCTAAAGCTGTAGCGGTTCTGCACACTGACAATTGGAACGATCTTCTGCGCACGATGGATATGCTCCAGCGTGACGTTGGAGAGAGCGACGTGGCGAATTTTGCCCTGTTTCTTCAACCGCGCCAGAGTTTCCATCGAGGCGTCGAATGAAACAGCCGGGTCCGGAACGTGGAGCTGGTAAACGTCGATGCGCTCGAGTTTCAGATGCTTGAGGCTGCCTTCGATGGCCTGCTCGAGGTGCGCGGGGCTCGCATCGTGCTGCCAAATGCCTGGCCCGTGGCGCGTCCAGCCGGCCTTGGTCGCGATGACCAGGCCTGCGGGATAGGGCCACAGCGCTTTGGCGATCAGTTCCTCTGAGACGTCGGGACCGTAGGAGTCCGCAGTGTCAATGAAGTTGACGCCCAGCTCGACAGCGCGGCGAAGCGTGGCCAGCGCAGCGTCTACATCGTCGGGCAGTCCCCAGATACCTTTGCCCGTAATGCGCATGGCGCCGTAGCCCATGCGGTTCACGGTTAAATCGCCGCCCAGCGTGACGGTTCCCGCTTGCGCGGCCGGTGATGATGAGGCAGAGATGGCCATTGTGCATACTCCCAAGGGTTTTGATGTTCAACTTCAATCGGCGATTCTGCAATCCAGATCGATTTTCCAATCCGGATCGATTCTCCGACCGAGACTCTTCGAGTCTGCTGCCAGGCAGCTTTCGCTCAGCCGGCTAGTGTAAAAGCCTGTACGCTCCTACACCGTCACTTCCCAACCCGGCTGGTAAGTGCGGGCCCAGAACTTCATAGCCTCGGGATCGTTGAGAATGTGCGCGGTTTCAGTGTCAAGGCGCAGCAGGCGATTGACAAACCACGCGATGTTCGAGAGCAGCAGCATCGTCACGGTCACGTTGGCCACCACAGCCGGCGAGTTGAGTTTTTCCTGGCCGCGAATGGCAGCAATAAAGTTGGCGAAGTGCGCATCGGTCATAGAATCGGCGCCGACCAGGTCGCTCGTTGAAGTTTCGTGTCCTACGCGAAACGTGTCGGTCTGCTTTCCCTTCCAGTCGAAGACGTCGTAGCCGCCGCGATCAATCACGACCGAGCCCTTTGTGCCCATGATGACCGAACCGCGGTCGCGATCGTAGAGGCGCATTCCCTGGCAGGAGCGTCCCTCCCACGAAATCAATTTGTCAGGATACTCAAAGTTGGTAACGGTCGTGTCGGGAAACTGCCAATCGTCTTTGAACTGATAGCGGCCGCCGCTTGCAGTCACCGCATGAGGAATCTCCGCCTGCAGAGCCCAGCGGCAAATGTCCACTTCATGCGTGCCGTTGTTGAGCGTCTCGCCGGTGCCATACCGGCGCAGCCAGTGCCAGTTGTAGGGCTGAATGTTGTCTTTGTATTCGCTACGCGGCGCGGGCCCCTGCCACAAATCCCAATTGAGCGAGGCAGGTACAGGTGCGGGCTTGCCGATGCCCATCGTGCCGCGCGTGTTCGAGTACCAGGATTTCGCCATGTAGGCGTCGCCGATCAAGCCCTCGTGAATCTGCTTGATCATGCGGATCGTGTAATCGGAAGAGCGCTGCTGATCGCCAACCTGAACCAGCCGCCCATATTTCTTCTGCGCGGCAACAAGCAGCTCGCCTTCGCGCGGATTTTGGCTGGAAGGTTTTTCGACGTAAACGTGCTTTCCGGCTTTGAGGCCGAGCACCGCCATCGGCGTATGCCAGTGGTCGGGAGTCGCAACGGTGATAGCGTCCACATCCTTTGACTCCAGCGCGTGGCGGAAATCCCCTTCGGCTTTGGGAGCGTAGCCCAGCTTTTGTTCCGCATCGGCCGCGAACTTGGCCAAAATGCCGGAATCGACGTCGCAAATATAAGCCAGGCGCGCGGTTTTACTATTGGCGCCAAGCGAGGCCAGGTGCGCGTGGCCGCGGCCGTTGAGGCCGTTGATGGCAAAGTTCAGGCGATCGTTGGCGCCCAGAATCTGCGCATAACTCTTCGCTGTCGACGCGAAGGCCGAGGCCGCCGCACCCGCGGCCAGCCCTTTTCCAAAACTTCCAACAAATTTTCGGCGGGAAATCATTGATGTCTCCAATGGGTTCGGTTCCTGGTTTTCTGCGGTACGGGTCCGCGTTTTCGGCGGGCTCGATTCCTGGACTTCAGCGGCAAGTTGTCAGCCCCGTATTGTCAGTCTCGTCCAACACAGCGCACCCGACACGGCTCACATCGAGGAGCCAACCGCGCCGCAACGAATTATATCGTTGCCTAGAGCATGTGCATCGCCCATGTGCATCGCCCATGTGCATCGCCCATGCGTGTCGCCCATGCCCATCGCCGCCCAGGAAAGCCACGCGCGTCAGCTCTTGGGAAAGTTCGATAAATCCAAGAGAACCCAGAAATGCCACCGCCGGGGTCCGGCGTTCCGGAACCATCCATGAGAACAATAGGCTTGCGCGCCTTTCGCGGCCTTTCCGCGCCTGGGCTTTACGGCCCTTTGGGGCGAAAATGAAATTGGGGGTTGTAAACTTGCGGCGAATGGTGGCGTCTACCAAACCGATGGCAGCCGGGATAGCCGTGAAGCCGATGTCCGCGCAAGCGGCGCAGGAGATTGCCGCGCGCGAGTTTGCGTCGATCGTCGAAAGCCACCGGCCGCAAATCTTCCGCTTCCTGCTGGCTTCGCTCAGGGATGTGGATTTGGCAGAGACGTTGACGCAGGAGTGTTTCCTGAAGGCGCACCGCAACTGGAGCCACTTTCGCGGCGATTCCAGCGCCATGACCTGGCTGATGCGGATCGCCATCAATTTGCAGAAGGACCACTGGCGCAACCGGCGCCTGCAGTTCTGGCGGCATACGCAGGCCAATGCGGTGGGCGTTGACGAGGCCGGCGAGTGGCTGCCGAACGGCGAGCGCAGCGCGGAGCAGCAGATACTGGCTCGGGAACAGGTCGGGCAGGTTTGGAAGGCAGTCGAAAATCTGAGCCAGCGGCAGCGAACGGTATTTTTGCTGCGCTACGTTGAGGAGCAGGAGTTGAGCGAGATTGCGCAAGCTACGGGGTTGAGCGAGGGCACGGTGAAGGCACATCTATCGCGGGCACTCGCAAAAGTGCGCGCGGAGCTGAGAGGAACACGATGAGCAAAAGCGACAAATTCAGGAGCGACAGATTGGCGGGCAAATCCTTTCCGAGCGAGATCGATGACCCGATCGTGGCTGATCCGATCATGTCTGGTGCGCTGAAGCACTTCAAGGCCAGCGTCGATGCATGGAGCGCGTCCGCATACAGCAGGCAGAAATCGGCTGTGCGAGCGGCGCAGCACAGTTGGCGTCTGGCGGCAAGCTGGGCTCTGGGATGTTTGCTGGTCGCCGGAAGCCTTGCAGGCGGATTGTACGAGCGTCGTCAGCGGCAGGAGGCGGTGCGTGCGGCCGAAATTAAGGCGGAGACACAAAAAGCTGCGCAGAAGATAGATTTGGCGCGCGCCGCCGAGGCAGAGCAGCATCTCTCGCTCACGCGTGTCGCGACCAACATCGCCACCAGTCGGCAACCAAGGGCTGTGAAGCGTGCAGCCAATTCGGATGAGGATCTGCTCGCAACAGTCGACAACGATGTATCGCGGCAGGTTCCGGCGGCCATGGAGCCGCTGGCGCAAATGATAGACGGCAACGGCACCAATTGAAGGGATCGCAAAACAAGACAATACGAGAAGAAACATAAATAGAAGGCGAGAAACGGTCCCTTGTTGAGACAAGGGGGGAGAAATCAATGAAGATGTCGAAAACTGCTCGGCTGGTTTTGGCGGTTGCGGGAGTAGTAATGGCAGCGGGTTGGGCGTGCGCGCAAGGGCCCGACGGCCAAGGTAGGGGACCCGGCTTCGCGCTGCACCGGCCTCCCATGGAACGCTCGTTCGGATTCGGGCAATTCTGGAACAATCCGAACCTTGTAACGAAGTTGGCACTCACTGACGATCAGCGCAAGGCGATGGATGGAATTCTTCAGGACCATCGCATGAAGTTGATCGACTTGCAAGCCACTCTGCAAAAGGCGGAGTTGGTGATGGGCCCGCTGATGAAGGCCGATTCTCCTGACCGCGCCGCGATTGAAGCGCAAATCGACAGGGTCGTAAGCGCGCGCGGCGATTTGGAAAAAGCCAACGCGCGTTTCCTGCTGGACATTCGCATGCAGTTGAAGCCGGACCAGTGGAAGCAGCTCCAAACCATGCACCAGAACCGTATGGAGCACGAGGGAATGGGAGAACACGGCCGCGGCCAGTGGGGACAAGACGGACGCGGACCCGGCATGAATGGGCCCGGCTCAAATGGGCCAGGTATGGACGGGCCAGGTATGGATGGGCAGGGCAACCAGTTTCACGGGCACGGTGGCCAATTTCATCGGCCGCAGAGTCCTTCGCCCGACGGCGCTTCGCCGGCAGTTCCGGCACCGCCGCCGCCAGCAGGAACCGGCACAGGAGCGGGTGCCGAACAATAACGGGTAGCGACCCGTAACAGCAACGCAGCGGGCGGCAGGGCACTCCCCTTGCCGCCGTTTTTTTTGGCTGCGCAAAAAATGCGGTCGCAACAATTCCAGCTTCGTATCAGCGCGCCACAGCCCCGCGCTTGATGCGCCCCCCCAGGATAGCCAACCCAAAGAGCCAATTGGATTCTGTACCATCAAAATGGAAGGAATCGCTCGTGCCCACTCTTGCCGCACCCGGTCTTGCCGCTGTCGACTCATTGATTCTGCTGATCTACTTCTTCTTCATGCTGGCCGCGGGTTTCTCTCTCAAGCCTGCGATGACCACAAGCAGAGACTTCATGCAGGCCGGGCGCGCAATGCCGGGCTGGCTGTGCAGCCTGGCGATGCTGGGCGCAAGCCTCGGCTCGCTTGAAGTGCTGGGGATGGGCGCGGCGGGAGCTCGATACGGACTGGCCAGCGTGGCATGGTTCACGCTTGGCTCGATTCCGGCGATGCTCTTCGCAGGCCTGTATCTCATGCCCATCTTCTACGGCTTCAAGCCCGGAACCGCCGCAGCCGATGCAAAAGCAACTCCAATCGCCCCGCGATCGATTCCGGAGTATCTCGGCCTCCGCTTCGACCAGAAGACACGCGTATTAAATGCATTTCTATTTGCCGCCATGTCCGCGTTCAGTGCGGGCGTTGCGCTTTACGCCATGGCTCGCGTCCTCGTTGCGCTTCAAGTCTTCGATCGGATTGCCGAATCCTTGAACCTGCCGCCAACAGGAACTCTGCTGCTTGCAATGGCGTTTCCCGCGGCCCTTGTGCTGGCCTACATTCTGCTCGGCGGCCTTGGCGCGGCGATGTACAGTCAGGCGCTGCAATTTTTGCTCATCATCGCAGGACTGCTCCCGATGGTGCTGCTCGGATTAAAGAAGATCGGCGGATGGAGCGGGTTGAAGGCTCAGGTCCCGGCAGGCTTTTTTCGGAGTCTGACACAAATGCCGTTCGGCTCAGCCCACTCTGGAGCACACTCAGCGGGCGCGGGCTCCGTCCTTCTGCTGATTGGCGTTGGCGTTGTGCTCGGCGGCGCGACGTGGTGCGCGGATTTCCGGCAGTTGCAGATACCGATGGCGGCGAACAATGTGGAGTCGGCGCAAAGAGCTCCCATCGCCGCGGCGGCAGTGCGAATCTTCGTGCCTCTCGTATTGGTTCTTCCCGGGCTGATTGCCATCGGCCTGCCCACGCCGCACACCTCGATCGTCGTCTTTAATGACAACAATGTGATCTCCCACGAAATTACCGTCATTCCGCCGGCGGTTGAGGCTGGCGCCGGCCTGGTTCCGACAAAGGCCAACGCAGATGGAACGCCGGTCATCGGCGCGGACGGACATGCTGTGCTCGACTACACAATGGCCACGCCGAACCTGCTTCCTGAGTTCCTGCCAACAGGCCTGCTGGGCCTGGGAATAGCATCTCTGTTGGCCTGCTTGATGGCCGGCTTAGCAGCGAGCGTAACATCGTTCAGCACTGTCTTTACGTGCGACATTTTTCAGTCGCTGTTCGCGAAGAACTCATCTGACAAGCGCCTGCTTGTCGTCGCCCGATGTGCGGCCGCAGGCGGCATGTTGCTTGCATTCGCGGCGGCCTGCGCAACCATCCGCTTCAACAGCTTGCTCGATGCGATCCTGTTGGTCTTTGCGGTAGTGAATGTTCCGCTGTTTGCGGTGCTCATGCTGGGCGCTTTCTTCAAGCGTGTCACCGGGCACGGCGCATTTGCGGGATTGATCGCAGGCGCAGCCGCGGCCCTGCTGCACCACGGACTGTCTCTGCCGCAGGGCGCGCAGCGCGGTATTCACGGCGGCTGGATTGCGGTGCTGCGCCATCCGGCAAGCGAAATTGCGCTGAACCTGGAAACGGCACTCATTGCCTTCGTTGTGACTCTGCTCGCCACGGTTGTATTGAGCATATGCACCAAAGCGAGGCCTGAATCGGAGCTGAACAGCCTCGTCTACTCACTCACAACCCGGCCGCAGGCGAACCCGAAATGGTGGAAGCGGCCGGAGGCGATGGCTGCGGCAGTCTTGCTAGCCGCGATAGCCGTGAACCTGATTTTGATCTGAGCAGAAAAGGAGAATTATGTTTTACGATCCGCGCATCTTGTTGGGCATGATGTTCACTTTGATCGGAACCATTCTGACAGGCTTCGGCCTTTCCACTCGCTCCAATGCCGACGTATACACGAAGAGTCTGGGGATCAACGCCAATCTGTGGTGGGGATTAGTGCTGCTAGTGTTCGGTATCGTGGCTCTCACGCTGGGCCGGCGCGGCCAGGCTCGGTTGGAAAAGGGTGCGGGCACTGGAAAGCTGGTAGAGAATCGAAACACGCTGCCCAAAAAGAGGCGTGTCCGCTGATCCTTCAGGGTCTATTCCCTATTCCTGTCCTCTATTCCTGGCGTGTCTAGATTTTCCCTTCCATCACTCCGCACTCGCGCTAAACCGCATCGTCCGGTAATCGAAGGTGCAGATGTCGCCAGCCTGGGCCCTTGCATTGCGTGCTGTGCGGCTAGAGGACAAAACGGCACGGCAAGCACAAAAGCGAGGGCCACGCGGACCATCGTCAACAGCGCGCCACAATGCACCGAGGCTGGCTGCTGGCTGCTCCTTGCCACAAATCCTCTGGTGTCAGGCATTGTTACCTTGTCGCTTTCAAATTGCCCTTTCAATGCGTTCGTACGGGCAATACTCCGGCTCCCACACATAATCGCGAATTCTTTCGGCGAATTTGTCTCCATCGCAGGCTTCGGCGACACCTTCGGACATCGCTTGCCGGCCCACAGCCAGAGCAACCGCCGCGCTCGTTTTGCGCGAGTCGGCGATCGGCGGCAGCAGCGGTGCATTCTTGTCGGCGCGCGCTGGAGAAAGCGCGGCCAGCGCTTTTGCAGCAGCCATAATCATGCCGTCGGTCACGCGCGTGGCGCGGGAGACAAGGATGCCGAGAGAAAGGCCGGGGAAGATGTAAGAGTTGTTGACCTGCGCGATGCGAACCAGTTTCCCATTGACCTCAACGGGAGCAAACGGGCTGCCGGTGCCCACGATTGCGCGGCCTTCAGTCCAGCGCAGCAGATCGGCCGGCGCGGCTTCCGATTGCGAAGTGGGATTCGACAGCGGAAAAATCACCGGATGCGGAGTGTGGCGCGCCATTTCGCGCACAATCTCCTCAGTGAACGCGCCGGGCTGAGCGCTCACGCCGGCCAGCACCGTGAGGCCTGCGTTGCGCACCACATCCAGCAGCGAAATCGCGCCAGTTCCCGACAGCTTCCATCCGGCAACGTCCTCGCGTTTGCGCACGAACGGCTGCTGCGCGGGGCGAATTCCCTCGCAACCTTCCACGAGCAGTCCGAGGTGGTTGAATGCATAGATTCGTTTCCGCGCCTGCTCATCACTCAGCCCCTCTTGCTTCATTTCGGTAATAAGCAGGTCGAGAATCCCTGTGCCGGCCGATCCCGTGCCAAACATGGCAATCGTATGTTCCCGCAGCGGGATGCCCGTCGCATTCACCGCCGCAAGCAGCGTCGCGGTGGTCACTGCTGCGGTTCCCTGAATGTCGTCGTTGAAGGTGCACAGCCGGTCGCGATAGCGCTCCAGCAGACGCGACGCGTTTACGCCCGCGAAATCTTCCCATTGCAAAAGTACGTGCGGCCACCTGCGCTCGACGGCCGCCACAAAAGCCTCTATAAAATCGTCGTACTCCTGCCCGCGAACGCGCTTGTGCTCCCAACCGATGTAAATGGGATCGTTGAGCCGCGCCTCATTGTCCGTCCCGACATCAAGCAGCACCGGCAGGCAATGTTCAGGCGGGATTCCGCCCAGCGCTGTATACAGCGCCATTTTGCCAATGGGAATGCCCATGCCGCCCGCGCCTTGATCGCCGAGCCCGAGGATGCGTTCCCCGTCGCTGACCACAATGCAGCGTATGAGATCGTAATGGGAGCTGGAAAAAATCTGCTCAATGCGGTCCTTGTCGGGATAACTGAGAAACAGGCCGCGCGGCTTGCGCCATATCTCAGAGAAGCGCTGGCAGCCCTCACCCACCGCCGGCGTATAAACGACGGGCAGCATCTCCTCGATGTGGTTGGCAATCAGCGAGTAGAAAAGCGTCTCATTGTTGTCCTGCAGGTCGCGCATGTAAGCGTACTTGTCAAACGCCGTGGGGTGGCCGTCGAGCACGCGTTTGCGCCGCTCGCGCTGGTTCTCGATAGTTCCGACGTGCGGCGGCAGCAGGCCGTGCAGCGCAAACGTTTCGCGCTCCGCCTCATTAAAAGCTGTGCCTTTGTTGAGGCGCGGACTCATGAGCAGGTTGTACCCGGACAGGTGTGTGCGAATCACAGGCTGGCCCGGTGCGGAAGATTCGGAGCTCAAGAAATGTTCTCCATGCCTAAAGAATAGTTAGAGCGTATTTCAAAAATCAGCTTTGTAACAAGGGCACGGCTTTAGCCGGGCCGAAGAAGGCAACAAAACTATGGGGTTTTAACCCCTGAGGAATAACATCCGGATTCTACGCGAACATTTTTGAAAAATGCTCTAGCTAATAGGGTAAAGGCGCCTATTCAAATTCGAGCAAAACAATCTCCGGCTGCATTCCAACGCGCATGGGAGGTCCCCACGTTCCGGCGCCGGTTGAAGTGTAAACCTCGAGCGATCCAAAGCGGTGCAGGCCACGCGTAAAGCGGCCGTAGACGCGGCGCGTGATCCAGGTGAAAGGGAAAATCTGCCCGCCGTGTGTGTGGCCGGAGAGTTGCAGACTGAAGCCGGCGTGTTCCACGATCGGGAGCCGCGTGGGCGCATGGTTAAGCAGAATGTCCGGCTGGGCCACGCCAGATTCGGAACTCGCCGAGCGCATCTTGTCGAGCGCGGCCTTCATGCGCAGTGGCGATGACGAATCGTGGTACATCACGCCGGCGATGCGCAATCCATCCACGACAACTTGCTCGTTGGCAAGAACGCGAATGCCTACCCGCGCGATGGCATCAATATATTGCTTGGGCGAGGTAAATTCCTCGTGATTGCCAGTCGAAAAGTAAATGCCCAGGCGGGGCGAAAGCTCGCGGAGCGGCGCCACCAGATGATCGAGATCGCCTTTTGTGCCGTCAAACAAGTCGCCGGGAATAAAAACGACGTCGGGCTTGAGTTGAGAGGCCGCCGCGACCACACGCCGGCAAAATTGGACACCATTAATTGGTCCCAGATGCAGATCGCTCATCATCACCGCTCTGCGTCCGCGCCATGACGCAGGCAGGTTCGGAATCTGAACTGGAACGCGGCGAATTCGAATAATGCGCGCATTCACAAGTCCGTAAATTCCGGCGAGCACCGCGATTGAGTAGATAACTTCCGCCAGCGGCCCGCGGAAAGCATGGGGATTCGCGACCAGGTGCGAGAATCTAATCGCCAGCCACGCCAACCGAATGACGACCGACCCCGATAAAAAGAAGTTGACAAAGCCGAGCCACACAGCCGCTGCCCAGTAAATGACCGAGACGACGGGATTGGAAAAGCGGAAAGAGAGCAGCGATGCGATGACAAAGCTGAGGGCAAGAACAATCATTGCGACGCGCAGATCGGCGACGGCAGCGGGAGTGAGACCGGGCCAGAAGGCGATGAAGGTGGAGTAGACGAACCAATGCCCGAGAAAAAGGATGGCCTGGACGACGAGGATGGCAAGTACAGGCCGGGCTTTCAAATCCAGATCTCCTTCTAATCATGATTGCATGGGGCGCGCCGAGCCTTTTCCAAAGCGCGCGAACGATCGGCGTCCATGAAACAATCGTTCCGTGAACAGTAAAGGCGACAACGTGCTTGGAATTTACGTCTCCATCCCGTTTTGCCGTTCAAAATGCACCTACTGCAACTTCGCTTCGGGCGTCTTTCCGGCCGCGGATCATATCCCTTATGTGAATCGGCTCATCGAGGATCTTTCTCGAGCGAGAGCCTGGGCAGAAAAGGTCGGCGCAGACCTCCCTCGGCGCGCTGACACGATCTACCTCGGCGGCGGAACGCCTAGTCTGTTGGCTCCCGATCTACTGGCTCAGATCTTCTCTGCGATTCGTTCGGAGTTCAATCTCGATGCCAATGCAGAGATCACAGTGGAGTGCGCGCCCGGTCAGCTTGCGGACGCCACTCTTGAAGCGATGGTCGACGCCGGCGTGAACCGCGTAAGTCTCGGCGTGCAGTCGTTTGTCGATTCCGAAGCGCATGCGAGCGGGCGCTTGCACAGCCGCGCGATCATCGAGCAGGATTTGCGGCGGCTGCGCGCAGCCGGAATCGCGAACCTGAATCTCGATCTAATTGCGGGTCTAGCCGGACAGTCATTCGCATCGTGGGAAGAGTCTCTGTCAGCCCTTATCGATTCAGACGTGCCGCACGCCAGCGTGTACATGCTTGAGGTCGACGAGGACTCGCGACTCGGCCGCGAACTGCTCAACCGCGGAGCACGCTATCGCGCCGATCTGGTTCCGCACGACGATGCGATCGCTCAAATGTACGAACGCGCCATCGAAAGGCTTGACCATGCCGGCCTCTGCCAATACGAAATCTCAAATTTTTCGCGTCCAGGATTCGAGTCGAAACACAATCTGCGCTATTGGCAGCGGCGTCCGTATCTCGGAGTCGGCTTGGATGCATCGTCCATGCTGGTGTTGCAAGCGGCAGCATTTCGGAATGGCGCCGGAGACGGGGCAAAATCGCCGGATGTCCTCCGCTTCACGACCACCGACGATCTGAAGGAGTATCTCGCCGGCTCAGCAGGGCCGGAGACGACACGGCTCTCGCCCGCGCGGCAACTCGAAGAGGCCTGGTTCCTCGGGCTGCGCTTGAATCAAGGCGTGGACATCGACGCGCTCATGCAGGAATTTGGCTCCGAGATGGTCGCGCCCGCAATAGAAACCGTGGAGCGCCTTGTCGAAGATGGACTGCTAGTCGCGAACGGCGGGCGCGTCCGCCTCACATCCCGCGGACGGCTCATCTCAAATGATGTTTTCCAGGAATTCCTCGAGCCGGAAGTCGCGACGGCAGCAGGCGCCCGATAACCTGATCCCGTAGCCTAAATTGACAGCCTGATCCCGCGTTCCGCTCTAATCCACAAAGTCCACTTGCGGCGCAACCGTGATGATGCCGCGCTCGTGGCCCATATCGAGCAGCTTGCGGATCGCCTCCCGGCCATCGGTTCCATAGTCGAGCGTGCGCTCGTTCACATACATGCTCACAAACTGGCTGGCCATCGTCGTGTCCAGGTCGCGCGCGAACTGCATGGCGTATTCGAGCGCCTGTTCGCGGTGTTCCATGGCATACCGGATTGAGTCGCGCAGAGCCTTGGAAATTACTTTGTGCGCCTTCGCGCCAAGCGACCTTCTGATCGCGTTGCCGCCCAGTGGCAGCACAAAGCCGGTGGTTTCGCGCCACCAGGCGCCAAGGTCAACCACTCTGAACAGGCCGCTGGTGGAATACGTAAGCTGGCCCTCGTGAATGATGAGACCTGCATCGTACTTGCCCGCCAGAATCTCGGGAATAATTCGATCGAAAGGAACGGTTACCGTCTGAATCTCCGGGTTAAGAATTTTGAGCGCAAGGTAAGCCGTGGTCAGCGTGCCCGGCACGGCCACGCGAATACGGCCAAGGTCATTCACGTCCAGCATGTGGCTGGAAACGACCATTGGACCGTAGCCCTCGCCCACGCTGCCGCCGCAACCCATCAACGTGTAGCTCTGCTGCAAATAAGGATAGGCATGAAAGCTGATGGCCGTTACATCGTAGAAAGCTTCTTCGCGGGCGCGGCGGTTCAGGGTCTCAATGTCGCTGAGCGTGTGGTTAAAGCGGTACCCGGGCACACGAATCTTGTTGGTCGCCAGACCATAAAACATAAATGCATCGTCGGAGTCGGGACTATGGGCGACGGAAATATCGTTTGTGGCCTTCACACTCGCCAGGTCGGGGGTCTTGGTGCTCACGTCGGGGGGAGATCCTTTCGGCAACAAATCTATATTGATTCTTCAGTCTTGCGGCAATCTGCAACTATGTTCAGTGTAGGTCCACACCATCGCTCTCTGCTTCCGGACAAAATCGCCGGACATTCCATCTCAACTTTATCAGGGCTTCAACGATCAGGATTTCAACTGTCGGGGCTTCACTTTCAGGTCGGGCTTCTCGCCTGGCTCAACTACAGCTTAAACTTCTTTCCGGCTCTTGCCGCGATGCAGCCAAACGTAGCGGGCAGCCCCCGCTGCCGCAAGCAGCAGCGCCCCGACCGAAACGAGAAAAACAATGAGGAGCCAGCGCATGAGAGCGAACCCCATCAAGCATACCAAAGGGGCTGCTCCCAGCCGTCACTCCCTTACACTTTGGTACCCGGCTGCGCCCCAAGGTTCTCGCTCAGCCATTTCAGATAAGACTGGCTGCCGGCCCCAATCTCGATCACCAGACATTCAGGCGTCTCGTAACTATGAAGCTCTCGCAGCCGGGATTCGAGAGCGGGCAATTGATCGGTCGCGGTCTTGAGCAAAAGCAGAGTCTCGTCTGAGGACTCGATCTTCCCCTGCCATCTGTAAATCGAGTGAATGGCAGGAAGAATCGTCGCGCACGCAGCCAGCCGCTCCTCAACAAGCGTGCGGCCCAGGCGAGCGGCTTCCTCGGCACTCGCAACGGTGGTCATCACGATTCGCGCGGTCGACGTGGCCTCAAGCATTTTGCATCTCCACAATAAGAAAGATCATGCCGAAAACATTTCTGCCAACGCTCTAATCCTAAACCGCTCTGTTGCACGGCACTTTGGCCAGTTGGTTCGCGCCACCTCAGACTGCCACTTGCCGATCCGCGACCGGTGTTGCAGTATGAACTTTGCGGCAAAAACATCGACCGCTAGCAGAGAAATGCAAAGTGGAGACAAGGATGAGTACTGCAATTAAATTCGGCACCTCGGGATGGCGGGCGATTGTGGCCGACGAATTTACGGTGGCCAATATCCGGCTCGCAGTCGCGGGAATCGCAGCTTACGTCAAAACCCTCCCTGCCCCGCACCGCGTGCTCGTTGGCCGCGATCCGCGGTTTCTCGGCGAAAGCTTTGTGGCCGAAGCAGCACGCGTGCTCGCAGGTGCAGGTGTCACACCGATCGTGATTCCCCACGCCGCGCCCACGCCGGCCATCGCTTACGCCGTGCGCACGCTCAAGACTTCCGGCTCCATCAACTTCACCGCGTCGCACAATCCGCCCGAGTACAACGGCATCAAGTACTCAACGCCCGACGGCGCGCCGGCTCTGCCTGAAACTACAAAGCAAATTGAAGCCGCGATCGACAAAATCGGCGGCGGCGGCCACGATGTTCACAGCCCACTCGCAGTAACAGACCAATTCGAAACCGTCGACGTAAAGCCCACATTCCTCGATCGCCTCGCCGAGCTTGTCGATCTCAAGGCCATCGCCAAGTCGGGCATCAAGGTCGTCTACGATCCGCTCTGGGGCGCGGGCCGCGGCTATCCATGCCACCTGCTGCGCCAGGCTGGCGTCACCGTTGAAACCGTCCACGACTACCGTGACGTGCTCTTCGGCGGGCACGCGCCCGAGCCGGATGACCACCTGCTCGGCGACGCGAAGAAAAAGATGAAAGAATGCGGCGCGGCTCTGGTCATCGCCACCGATGGCGATGCGGACCGCTTCGGTATCGTCGATAGCGACGGAACGTTTATCCAGCCGAACTACATCATCGCGCTGCTCTTCGATTACCTGGTGGAAACGCGCGGCTGGCGCAACGGTGTCGCCAAGAGCGTTGCCACAACCAACCTGGTCAATGCGCTCGCCGAATACCACAAAGTTCCCATCTATGAAACGCCGGTGGGCTTCAAGTACATCGGCGCGCTGATCGATCAGGACAAGATCGCCATTGGCGGCGAGGAGTCTGCCGGGCTCACCATCCGCGGCCATGTCCCGGAAAAGGACGGCATCATCGCCGGCCTGCTCGTAGCGGAGATGGTGGCCACGCGCGGCACGAGCCTCGGTGCCCAATTAAAGACACTTTTTGCCAAGGTTGGTTCCTATTACCCGGTTCGAGAGAACTTCCACTTGACCGCGGAGCAGAAAGCCGCGTTCACTGAGAAGTTGAAGGCCGATCCGAAGGAGTTGGGCGGGCGCAAAGTTGTCTCAGTCGTCCGTACCGACGGCCTCAAGCTGATTTTGGACGATGGCTCGTGGGTTTGCTATCGCCTTTCAGGAACAGAACCAGTAGTCAGGGCCTACACCGAAGCGCGCAACGAGCAGGATATGAATGCGCTGCGTGCGGCGGCCGAAAAGTTTGTCCTGAGCCAATAACTGGCTCTAAAGTCCGATCGCAGGCCAAAAGCAGGAATTGGGATTGAATGCTGGAAGAAAATGTACAAGTGAAGAAGCAAGCGCCGCGCGCCAAATCTGATTCTATGCGCCTGTGGACGCTCGGCTGGGCGCAACGCCTGTGGCGGCCTGCGGGCACTGGAACCGCGGCAGTTCTGGCGCTGTTAGTCATGTGGCATGTCGTCTACGGCAACCACGGCTTGTCGATATGGCAGCAAAAACGCGCCGAGGACCGTGCTCTCCAGCACGAGATCAAGGATCTTCAACAGGAAAATGCGCAGATGCGCCAGCAGATCGATCATCTGAATTCAGACCCTGACGCGATTGAGCGCGAGGCGCGAGAGAAACTCCACTACGCCAAGCCCGGCGAGGTCATCATCAATTTATCGGACACTCCGCAAGCGCAACAAACTCCGCAAGGCAAGTGAGCTCGCAGGTCTCTGTTCCCTGTTCCCCGATCCCTGATCCCTGATCTCTGTTCTCTCAAAAATCAATGTGCGCCCGCACCGTCGTCACATAAACCGGCCCGCGGTCGGTGTTGTATCCGGGATGCGCAATCTGCGTGCCGCCAACCATGCTATAAAAACCGCGCCAGACGTGGGCGTTGTAATACCACTCCATGATGTCCTCGCGCCCGTAGCGCAGCCCGCCGTCGCCCAGCAAAAAGC
>Ga0208849_1000157_pt1 | contig 67397 bp, 52 predicted proteins | sample NGESurdeep072012_10_FD_184470 | JGI IMG/M metagenome (GOLD analysis project Ga0208849, IMG submission 184470) | Arctic peat soil microbial communities from Barrow, Alaska - NGEE Surface sample 53-3 deep-072012 (SPAdes) | ecosystem: Environmental > Terrestrial > Soil > Wetlands > Peat ...
GAGGCTCCACTGGGCGTCGGTTAGGTCACTTGAATAGGCCACGACTTGATAGTGCCGGTCGTGGCGCTTGGGGCACTCGCCAAATAGAACACACGCTCTAAGGACGTGTACCTGGGAGTGCGGGCGGGTGGGTAAGGGTCGATTCGAGGTAAATGCTGCCGTTATTAGGGCTCCAGAACCCTTTAAGGTGCTTCTATGAACACCCCAATTTCCCCCTCGGAACTACCCTCAACCCTCGCTGGCCTTCGGGCATCAGGCTACGAGTCGCGCTCGATTCGAGACGAGATCCGCCGAAACCTCGAAGACCGACTGGCCGCGGGCGTCGCGCTCACGTCATCGATCTTGGGTTACGAGGACACCGTGTTGCCCCAACTCGAGACGGCCCTCCTCGCGGGACACGACATCATCTTGTTGGGCGAGCGCGGACAGGCGAAGACGCGCATCATCCGGTCGCTCGTGGAACTCCTCGACGAGTGGTTGCCCGTCGTGGCCGGCTCGGACGTCCGCGACGATCCCTACAATCCGATCTCGGCGTTCGCGATCGACCTGGTCGCCGAGAAGGGCGACGAGACACCCGTGCGCTGGATCCACCGCAGTCAGCGCTTCGCCGAGAAGTTGGCCTCACCCGACACGTCGATGGCGGACCTCATCGGCGAAGTCGATCCCATCAAGGTCGCCGGGGGACTCTTCCTCGACGATCCCAAGGCGCTCAGCTACGGGCTCGTGCCGAAGTCGAATCGTGGCATCTTCGCCATCAACGAACTACCTGACCTGTCCGAGCGGATCCAAGTGGGTCTTCTCAACGTGCTCGAAGAGCGCGACGTGCAGATCCGTGGTCACTTGGTGCGACTCGACCTCGACGTCTTGGTGGTCGCGACCGCCAACCCCGAGGATTACACCAACCGCGGTCGCCTCATCACGCCGCTGAAGGACCGTTTTGGCTCACAGATCCGTACGCACTATCCGACCGAAGTCACGACCGAGATCGAGATCATGCACCAAGAGGCTCACCTGCCGACGGCGCCGGTGCCCATAAAGGTCCCGTGGTTCATCGACGACATCGTCGCGCGCGTCAGTCACGTCGCGCGCCGTAGTCACGTCATCAGCCAGACCTCGGGCGTGTCCGTGCGCCTGTCGATCGCGAACTACGAAACGGTCGTCGCGAACGCGCTGCGTCGTACGTTGCGCACGCACGACGCCGTCGTCGTGCCGCGGGTGAGCGACCTCAGCGCCATGGTGCAGTCGACGCAGGGCAAGATCGAGTTCGACACGATGGACGACAGTGACGCCGATCAGGTCATCGCTGCCTTGGTCGCGCTCGCGATCCGCCAGTGCTTCAGTGACGTCCTCTTGGAAGAGGCGCCCGAGATCGTCGAGGCCTTTAACTCCGAGGCCATCGTGCACACGGGTGACGACTTGCCCGACGCCGACTACCTCGCGGTGCTCGCTGCCATGCCCTCGTTGGACGCGCCCGTGGAACGAATCGCTGGTCCGGGCGCGAGCGACGGCGAGAAGGCGGCGGCCGTTGAGTTCGTGCTCGAGGGGCTCTACCTCACCAAGCGCCTCGCGAAGGACGCCTCGGGAGCGAGGGCGCTCTACCGCTCTAGGAACCGGTAGTGCCCGTTCGCTACGGCTACCGTCGCTTCGGCGAGGACGACGACTTCAACGACCTCGACGTCGAGGAGATGCTCGCGCACCTGGCGAACGACTTCATGGAGAGTGGTGACCTCGACGACGCCATGGACCGACTGCTGCGAGACGGCTACACGACGGAAGACGGCGAGCGGGTCGAAGGTCTGCGAGACCTCCTCGACCGGACCCGCAAGAAGCGGCGCGAACTCGAACAGCAAGGTGACCCCGACGGCGAGATGCAACGCTACCGCGAGTGGCTGGAGGACATCGAGGCACTCGAGACGTCCGAACTCGACGAACTGCTGGCGGACGCCGAGGCGTCCGACGACGAACGTCGTCAAGAGGTGACGCGCGACCTCGTCGATCAGAAGAAGATGCAGCGCGAACTCATGAGCGACTCACTCGGCGACCGGCTGGGGGAGTACCGCGACTACGAGTTCGTCTCTTCGAAGGCCCGCGAAGAGTTCGAGGAACTGTTGAGCGAGCTCGAAGGCGACGTGCTCGACACGTACTTCGAGAAGTCGAAGGAGTTCATGGGTCGCCCGGACCCCGAAGAGCTCGCGCGCATGCGCGACATGATGGACGCGTTGTCGACGATGATCGAACAAGACCGACGTGGTGAAGAGCTCGACCCCACGTTCCAAGACTTCATGGAGAAGTTCGGCGACTTCTTTCCCGGTGCCGAGAGCCTCGAGGACGTCGTTCGCCAGATGGCGGAGCGCGCCGCGGCCGCCGAAGCGATGTTCAACTCTTTGTCGAGTGAGCAGCAAGGCGAACTTCGATCGCTCTTCGACGAGATGATGCAGAACATGGAGCTCAACTTCTCCATGAACCGACTCGTGTCGAACTTGCGTCAGGCGACGCCCGATCTCGACTGGAATCGCGCGCATCGCATGCGCGGTCAAGACGGATCACCCTTCGCGCAGGCTACGTCGATCGCCGAACAACTCGGTCAACTAAAGGGTCTCGAGGACTTCCTCGGCCAGAGTCACGCCGCGCAGGGCCTACCGGAAGTCGACGTCGAAGCAGTGCGGCGAAACTTGGGTGACGACGCCGCGCGACACGTTCAGCGTCTCCAAAAGGCGCTGCAGGGACTGAAGGACCAGGGATTCATCGATCGCCAGAGCAACCGATTGAAACTGAGCGCGAAGGGGATCCGAAAGATCGGCCAGATCGCCCTGCGTGACCTCTTCAGCCAGCTGCACGACTCACCGACCGTCGGCGCGCACCCGGTAGCGACGTTGGCGCGCGGCGGTGACCGCGAGGAGACGGCGAAGCCATGGGAGCCGGGCGAGGCGTTCTCGCTGCACTTGGGAAAGACGCTGAAGAACGCGCTGTTGCGCCAAGGTCCCGGCACACCGCTGCAACTGCACGCGGACGACTTCGAAGTCGAAGAGTACGAGGCGACGCGACGCTCGGCGACAGTGTTCGCGATCGACCTGTCCTTATCGATGGCCATGCGCGGCAATCTCGTGCCCGCGAAGAAGATGGTGTTGGCACTCACGCAACTCATTCGCTCGAAGTTTCCCCGAGACTTCGTCGCGGTCGTCGGTTTCGGTGAGACGGCACAGGAACTCAAGATCGACGACATTCCAGCCCTCACGATCGACTACAACTACGGCACCAATCTCCAGCACGCCCTGGCGCTCAGTCGTCACCTCCTTCGAAACGAACGCGGAGAGCGTCAGATCGTGGTCGTGACTGACGGTGAGCCCACGGCCCATCTCACGTCCTCGGGCGAGCCCTTCTTCTCGTGGCCTCCCGTCAGAGAGACCCTCGATAAAACCATGGCCGAGGTGCTTCGCTGTACCAAAGCGGGACTCACGATCAACACCTTCGCACTCGACATCGAACGCAGTCAGTTCCCGTTCGTCGAGCAAATTGCCCGGGTCAATGGCGGGCGCCTCTTCTACACCGACGTGGACGACCTGGGCATTTACGCGCTCGACGACTTCGTCAAGCACCGCCGAGCGGGCTAAGCGAAACCCGTCCCACCAGGCTCTTCGATAATTCGATTTGCATTTTCCTTAAAACCCCGCAACAATGACACCGTTGTAATTACATCGGTGGTAATTTCCGCCGACGGGGAGGATCGCCAGGTGGAAATCGTCGAACTGTTGAGCGGAATGGAAGATCGTGGCTGGCAGGCTCGGTCGAACTGCATGGGCGTAGACCCGGACCTCTTCTTCCCCGAGCGTGGTGCTTCCACCCGCGAAGCCAAAGAAGTGTGTCGCGGATGCGTCGTGCGCGAAGACTGCCTCGAGTACGCGTTGGAGAACGGCGAGAAGTTCGGGATCTGGGGCGGGATGAGTGAGCGCGAGCGTCGTCGTCTTCGTCGAGCCCGCGCCATCGAACGTCGCGCGCAGGCCGGCTGAGCAACTACGCCAGTCGAGCTTCGATCGTCTTTTCGTAGCTCAACCCGAGTTGTTGCCAACGCGAGGGATCTTGTGTTCGCAGCACCGCCGCGGGAATGAGACCAACTAACTCCGCGTGGTCGATCGCGCTGCGCGGTACGAGGTACGCGACTTCGTCGTAAAGAGTCGACGGTCCGACAACGAGAGGAGCGATCAAATTGAAACTGATCTGCGTGAACTCGCCAATTCGAAACGAAAGCGCGCGTACCTCGCGACGTCGAAGTGACTTCGCTATGGCCTTACCTTCATCGTGAGAGATGCCGAGCACCCAAAGGTTCCACGCCACGAGCACGCTCCTCGCGCCGAGTGCACTGGCGCCCCAGCGGACGTCGGGGACCTCGGGACCATGATCGGGGGACAACGTTCGAAACGCCCCGCGTCGAACGTCGGGCAAGGACCGGGTGGATCCGTCATCCAGTAGTCCGTAGAGAAAGATCGGCAGACGAAAGGTGGTGGCTAGCCAGGCGGCGGTCTCGTCACGCAGGGCTACGGCCCTGGGCGCGTCTCTCTCGTCGAGCGCCACGAAGGGCACCACGTCGAGCACGCCGAATCGCGGATGCACGCCTTGATGGTCGTGAAGGTCGAGGGACTGCAACGCGGCGCTCGCGAGGGATCGCACGTCACGGCGTAGTGGTTCGCGGTCGTGAATCAGTGTGAACACACTGCGATTGTGCGTGTCGTCAGCGTGACGGTCTCGCAACGAGTCGCCCGCGCTGGTACTCAGTTGGTCTAGGAGATCGAGTCGTCGTCCCTCGGAGATGTTGACGACACACTCGAACAAGAGGGTCGCTTAGTGAAGATCGCGGTTAAAGAGGCGCACCCTGCGACGTTCGCGAAGCAGGCGACGACGTTCACGCTCGCTCTTGCCACCCCACACGCCGTGGTCGATGTGATTGTCGAGTGCGTACACGAGACACGCACTTGCAACTGGACACGTCACACAGATCCGTTGAGCGATGATGACGCCCACACCATCACGGGGAAAGAAGGTCTCTGCTGGATACTCGCGACACTTACCGTCGGCCATCCATTCGGTACTCATACTTACCTCCCTTCCTTGCTATTCCTACCCTTACTTCTACACTCACAGTAGCGACCTTGCGGGTCACCAATCGACACCGCTTGCTCATAGGTTCATGAGGATTTCGTCTCTTAGAGGTGGCTTAGAGAACATTTTGCGAAGTCCAGTAGAATGACGAAAGTACGTGCGTTCGTAACGCAATCGTAAGGAGTCTCGTGAGTCAAGTCCCCACAACAGAAGTCATCGAGGTCGTCGACCCAGTGGGTCACGTCCAGGTCATCTACCTCGGGCCGGTGGCCCCGCACTGGGAGTGCCGCATGGTCTTCGGTGACGAAGAGCAGATCCAGGCCTTCGTCGACCGCGTTGACGCGCGCCTTCGTTTCCTTCCCCCACACGACCCCCAGTTCCGTCGCAACCGCGAGCGCGTGAACCGTGACGCCGAGCGAGAGAACCTGCTCGTCGAGTGGAACCTCGGGTACGACGAAGAGGGCTAGGCGAGCGGCGAGTTCGTCACTCGCTGGTACCACGCGTCGGGGTCGCTCAGTTCGGCGGCGCTCGGCAGCCCGTCGACGCGTAGCAGCGCACCAAAGACGCTCAGTGAGTGCTTCTCCGCGAGCGCCGACACGAAGGTCGTCGCCGCGTCGTGATGAGGTCCTTGGGTCGAGATGCCAAAGAGCGCGGCTGCCGCGTCTTCGCCGCGCGCGTCGCTGCGACGGTGTCGAGCGTAAGCCTCAGCGAGTGCGGGTCGTGGACCGAGCAGCTTCTCAGCGATGTCCTGCGCCGCGGCGCAGAAGAAGGCGAGCAACACGCTCGAGGCCGCGTTAATCGCGCGCGTGGCGTCGCTTTCCTCGGGAACTTCGATCCCGTCGAGGAGTGCCTCGGGGTTGTTCATCATGTCGTTGATGTCGCCCGATTCCATCATCCCCTGCAGGCGACCCATGAGGTCTCCCTGGATGGCGTTCGACTCGTTGACGGTATCGATGAGAAGGGCGCGCAACGCGTCGCCGGTACCGGGCTGGGAGAGGACGAGCGAGGCGACGAACTCTTGCGCAAGGGCGAAGACGTAGACCTCGTCGTGCTCCAGCGACCACTCGCTCGCGAAGTTGGCCAAGTTGTTGACTACGAGGAGGTGCTGTTCGTTGAGGCGCGGCAGCGGCAGGACGGCGAGCGACCACGCGCGCGACGAGAAGTGGCCCGCAACCGACCCCATCTGAAAGCCCGCGAAGAGCGGTCCGATCGTCGACGAGATCTGCGCCATCAGTTGACTGTTCGCGTCCGCGTCGTCGAGTTCTTCACCCGTCGAGGGTGGTGCGCTCGTCGTCATCGGGTTCATCAAGGGTCGCCACTGCTCGAGGGCGGCAAGCGTGAGCGCCGATCGGTTCACCGCGACGACCGACGGTTCACTCGACACGCCAAAGAGGGCGTCGACGTGTCGTCCGACGAGCGGAGCCAACTCTTCGAGTCGCTGGCGCTCGATCGGTTCTGGATTGGGGTCACCGTCGTCACCTCGCGCGATGTTCATCGCCAGTTGGGTGGCTGTCGTGTACCAGGCGTCGGGCCCCTGTTGGCTCAACATCGAAAAGATGTCGCCGAACATGTCGCCGAATGGATTACTCGTCACGGCACCAACTTAGAGGGACAGCCCAGCGTCACGTTCGTGTGGTGCACGCTGGACTTGTGGTCGAAGGTAAGTTGCACCGTGGTGTAAGCGGGCGTCAGGTAGAGCGTCGAGACCAACTGATTCCAGTTGTCGATGTCCCTGCCGTTCCACGTGGTGAGGACGTCGCCCACGGCGATGTTCGCGTGCGCCGCGGCGCTGTAGTGAATGACGTTCGTCACGAGCACGCCGCCACCCTGTTCGTCCTTACCGGCCACGCCGAGCTGCGCGTGACAGCCGTGGCCCGTGGCGACGACCACGGCGACCTCGGCGACGAACTGCGCGGGGTACCAGAAGTGTCGTGACGACAGGACCGCCACGACGTGTCCACTCGCGTCGACCGCGATGGCGTCGACGTAACTACTGAGACTGGTGTCGGATTTCGTGGCGAGGTAGCGCACGACACTCTGGGCGTTGATGAGGGGGTCACCGAGGGTCGTCATCGACCAGTCGTACTCGGGTTTCTTCGTCGAGCCGCGAACGATCGGTGCCACTGCGACGACCGACGTGCTCGCGGGCATGGGGTCGAGCTTCAGGGCGGCGATCGGAACACTCAGGTGCACGATGGAAAAGCCCATGACGTTGTCGCGACCCTTCAGCGTCACGGGGAAGTTCACCTTGGCGGCGGTGGATCCGGTGATGAGGGCGTTCACGGGAATGGTGACCGTGGTGACCGCGAGGTTGTGGGGCAGCACGAGCGCCGAGACGTGCACTACGTGACCGGGCGTCGTGATCGTGAGGTCGACGGTGCCCTGGGCGGCGGCGCGCGCTGACGCCGGCAAGGCGCTCAGCGTGGTGGCGAGGTGCGCGGGGAGATCGCTGTTGGGCGTACCGGCGCCGCGGTTGACCATGAGGACGATCCCACCGACCACCAAGAGCACGGCCATGACGCCCGCAATGGCGCGAGGGACCTTGGAGTGGGGTCGTACGTTGGTCGTCGTCGCCAGTGTTTCAAAGCTCGGGAGCTCACTCGGGTGCACCCAGGGACGGCTTTCGGCCGACGGTCGCGCGCGGCGGCTTCGACGCCACCACTTCGATCTATCCCCACTAGCCACCTAGTGCAGGTTAGTTACGAACGGCCTCTCGATGGCATCGCCCTAACATCGTTACTCATGGCTTTAGACGTCGCGCTTGATATCGGCACCTCGCACACGCGCCTGGCGACGAGCCAGCGTGGTGTCTTGTTCGACGAACCGACGATGGTCGCGATCGACACGAACTCCGGTGTCGTCGTCGAAGTAGGCCACGGCGCGCTCGAACTCGTTGGTCGCACGTCACGACACGTCGTCGTGTTCCGACCCTTCAATCAAGGCGCGACGGTTGACTTCGACGTGACGGCGCGCCTCATCGAAGCGCTGTTCGATCGCGCGGGAGTCTCGAAGTTGAGCAGGGCGCGCGTCGTGATGAGCGTCCCTTCCCTCGCGACGGCCATCGAACGTCGAGCGCTGCGACAGGCCGCCATCCAAGCGGGCGCGCGCGAAGTGTCGCTCGTCGAGGCGCCCCTCGCCGCCGCGATTGGCCTCGGTCTGCCTGTCCAAGATCCCATTGGCTCGGCGGTGACGCTCATGGGCGCGGGCGCGTCCGAGGCGGCGGTCATCTCTCTCGGCGGCATCGTCACCGGCGGCGCGCGCCGTATCGGTGGCAACGACGTGGACGCGGCGATCGCGACAGCTTTGCGACTCAACGTCGGCGTCGTCGTCGCGCCGTCCGTCGTCGAGATGCTCAAGTGCACCCTCGCCTCCGCACTCGGTCGAACGGCGGGTCTCGTGGAAGTCGTCCTCGCGCGCACTGTGGACCGCGGCGATTCCGTGGAAGTCGAAGTGACCGCCGAGCTGGTAAACGGTGCGGTGCACGACGTCCTCAATTCGACGATCCGCATGGTCGAAGAGTGCTTGAGCGACACGCCACCTGATCTCTCACAGGACGTCAGCGCCAGAGGGATGACGTTGGTCGGCGGCCACGCCAACTTGATGGACGTCGCGGAACTGATCGCGACGGCGACCGGGGTGGAGGTCAACGTGGCTCCCCAGGCCGACCTCGTCGTCATTCAGGGGCTCCAGGCCTGTCTCGAAGAGATGTCCTCGCTGCACGCGTTGTTTCGTAGCGCCGACCGCTAGTCCTCACTGCTTCGAAGCTGCGAGACCGCTGAGCGCACTTGCCAGTCGCGGTCCTCGCCGGCCTCGTCGAGCGCGGCGTCGATGTCGGGACCTTCGAAGTTCGCGAGCGCCACGATCGCCCGACGACGAATCGGTGGCTTGTCTTTCAGTGACGCGATGATCGTCGACCTCGCGCGGTCGTCGCCGATGGCGCCGAGTGCGGCGATCGCCGCCTCGCGACAGCGCGCGTCGTCGTGGGTTGTCGCGACCACGCACAGTGCTTCAACCGCGTTGACGTCAAGGTGTTCGCCGAGTGCGAAGGCGGCGGCTTCGATGACGAGCGCGTCGTCGTCGTTGAGTAGGCCGTTCACCTCGATCAGTAGCGACGAATCGAGTTGTGGTTCGTGCGCCAACTGCTGCAGTGCGTCGCGACGCACGTCGACGTCGCCGTCACGGAGAGCGCGTTGCCAGAGGTCGGTCGTCGTGAGTGACTGACGCACGAGTCCGCGAAGCGCCAAGACGCGATAGCGGGCGACGGGCGACTCGAGCGTGGCCATCAAGAGCGCGTTGCTCTTCGCACCCTTGGAGAAACTCGCGCGCAAAAGTACATTCTCGAAGGGCTCAACTATCGTTGTCTCATCACTAGCCACGGCCCTATTCCAGCACGACAGAGAACCCGACGGTGGCCGACCTCCTTCTTCGTGATCATTCCCATCATCTTCGGACTCGTTATCCTCATCGGCACCAGAAGCACCAACGACTACCTGATCTCACCGGGCAACGCCACGCCGGTCGCGCCGCTCGTGATGATCCACGGCGTCGCCACGAATCCACGTCACGACAAGATCATGTTGGCCGACGTGTACGAACAAGAGTTGAACTATTGGGGCTGGATCAAGACGCACTTCCAGTCGCACGTCCAGATCATCACCGCGAATCAACTCGTGGAGCCCGGCGTTCCCCTCGACGAATTGAGCGCGCAAGGTTTCCTGCAGATGAGTGACGCCAAACAGGCCGCGGAAGCGACCGCCTTTCGTGCGGTCGGATGGGAGGTGCCGTCGACGAGGACGGGCACGATCGTCACGGGCGTCGTCTCTCCGTCACCGGCGAGGTCGGCTGGCGTGCACGTGGGCGACGAGATTATTGGCGTCAACGCCACCACGATCACCTCGGGCTGCCAACTGATCGGTGCCGTGCACTCGCTTGCGCCCGGCACCGCGTTGACGCTGCACGTTCGCCCCGTGAAGATATCGAACGCAGGCGTATTGACGTATCGTGCGACGAAGACAGTGCAGCTCGACACGGAAAAAGTGCCCACCGGTCTCGCGGTACCCGGGTGCCCCAACGTGACGGGCGCCGACCGTTCGTACCTCGGCGTCAGCATCGAAGACGGCTTCAGTTACGCGTTACCCGCGAAGGTCTCGATCAACACCGCCAATATCGGAGGACCCTCGGCGGGACTCGCGATGACGCTGACGCTCATCAACGAACTGTCGAGCGGCTCACTGACGGGACATCACGTCATCGCCGTGACCGGGACGATCGACGCGCAAGGCAACGTCGGAGCCGTCGGAGGGGTTGAGGAGAAGGCGGTCGCGGTCGCGCGCGCCGGCGCGACGTACTTCTTCGTTCCCGACAGCGGTGGCGACGTCGCGGCTGCGCGAGACGCGCACCAAACAGGCCTCAAAATAATTCCCGTCACGACGCTGAAGCAGGTCTTGAAGGAACTCCGCTCGATCGGGGGCGCCAAACCCCAACCCCTTACTGCGCCGTCCGGGGCCTCCTAAGACCAAAATCAGCCGCGCCACGCCGTAGTCTGGAAGGAATGGACGACCGCCGAATAACCTCTACGACGCGCCCGTCGTCGTCCGATATCGCTCGGACGAACTTCACTACGGTGCGAAAGGGCGGGCTGGACCCGAACGAAGTCCGACTCCACCTGGAGTCGGTCGCCCGCGAGATGGGTCACCTCGAGAACCGGATTCGCGAACTCCAAGAGCAGGTCAACGAGGCCCAGCGCCGCGCGGCAAATCCCACCTTTGACGAGGCGACACTCACGAGCGCCCTCGGGACCCAGAGCACCTCAATACTTCGGTTGGCCCACGAAGAGGCGGGCCGGGTCACCTCGGAGGCGCAAGAGCGCAGCGCCCAAGTGTTCACCGAGACCCAGCAACGCAGCGCCAGCCACCTCATCGAGGCGCAGGAACGCGCGACGGCGTTGATCACCGAGGCCGAGAATACGAGCGCCACGATCGATCACGACGCTCGCCTGGCCGCCGAGCGACTCATCGACTCCGCCAAGGTCAACGGCGAAGCACTGGTCGATCGCGCGAGGGAGCAGGGTAGAGCGATTGTCGAACAGTCGAACGAAGCCCGGCGCAACGTGCTGAACGATCTCGCGGTGAAGCGAAAGGCGTTGCACCTCCAGATTGAGCAATTGCGGGCAGCGCGCGACACGTTAGGCTCGTTCATAGCAACGGTGCGTCTTCAGGTTGATGACGTGTTGTCTGGAATAAACGGTTCCGACGAGGTCGCCCGCGCCGCCGCACTCGAGGCGCTGCGAGTGCAGCCCGCGGCGCCGGAGCCTACCGAAGAGGAACTGCTGGCCGGCACACCCCTTCGTGACGTGCCCGACGCCGCGCTAGAGACAGGAGAAGACGCCACGGTGACGAAGTCCCGATCCCGCAAGCCCCCCAAGAGCGCGGCACCCGTCGAAGAGTCACTGTTAGAGGATGACCCGTCCGGTACGGACGTCGTGAACGAGATCTTCGCCCGACTCCGTAAGGCCACGCTCGAAGAGCGCGGTGTGACGATGCCTCCGCCCAAGAAAGCGGCCGCTCACAAGCCGGAAACACCCGTTGGCGTGCTCTTTCGTCGCCGCGACGCCGCGCTCGAGGAGTCTCTCGCCGTGTTGACCCGCCGCGTCAAGCGCGCGCTCCAAGACGATCAGAACATTATGCTCGAACGTCTGCGTGGCGTTCAAGCCATGATCACCACCGAACTCGAGGACGAGCACGATCAGCGCGCTCGCTACGCCGACGCGGCCTTCGAGGCTCTCGAACACGCCGCCCTCGCTGGCGTGCAGTTCGCGAGAGAAGAGGGGGGCGCCCCGGGCGCGAACGTCGAGAAGCAGTCGTTGGAGGACTGCGCGGCCGACCTCGCGGTCACCATCGTGTTGGCGCTACGCAAGAGGATTCTCTCCGACAGCAGTGGTGACGGACCCGAACGAGTGAACGCGGCGTACCGCGAATGGCGTGGCGCGCGCGTCGAACGACTCTGCACCGACGCCGCGCGTCGAGCGTTTCATCTCGGTGTCGTGACGGCGTCCATGGGACGATCGATTCGATTCTTCGCAGCTCCAAACGACGCGCCGTGCGACTTGTGTTCGCACGACTCGGAGACTGGTGAGCGCATCGCGGGTGAGAACTTTCCTAGTGGTTCGCCGTACCCACCGTTGCACGCGGGCTGTGCCTGCACTGTCGTTCCTGTCTGAGAAAGTCGTAGGCTCGACCCGTGCGCAGTCCCACCGACGTCCCTCAACGACCACGTCGCCTCGGACGACTGTCACGGCGGTTCTGGATCGGACTGATCGTCGTTGTCTTGCTGGTGGGCTTCTTCTCACTGCGCAACTTGGCGGTCCTGTGGACTGATCAGATGTGGTTCTCATCGGTCGGCTTCTCGAGCGTCTTCTCGACGTTGTTCTTGGTCAAGGTCGGACTCGGTTTCACGTTCGGCGCCGTATTCTTCTTCATCATGTGGGGTAATCTCCTGCTCACCGACCGCTACGGCGCGCGCGATCTCTCGTTCGAGCCCGAAGACGAGGTCGTGCGGCGCTTCCAGAACGTCGTGCGCCCTTACGCCAAACGGGTCTACGCGGCGATAGCGCTGATCATGGGCCTCGTCGCGGGCCTCAACGCCACGGGTCAGTGGCAGAAGTACTTGCTATTCTCACACGCCCAATCGTTTCACCAGGTAGACCCGGTCTTTCACAAGGACCTCGGGTTCTACGTCTTCACGTTGCCGTTCGTTTCCTACGTCGTCACGTGGTTCCTCGTCGTCTTGATCTTCGCCATCCTCGTGACGACGGGCTTTCACTTCTTGAACGGTGGCATCCGCATGACGCGCGTCACGCCTCGCGTCGCCCCTCGGGTGAAGGCCCACCTCTCGGTCATCGGTGCCGCGATCGCACTCATGAAGGCCGCGGGGTACCTCATCGCCAAGTGGGAACTCGTCAACTCCAACAATGGGTACGAACAGGGCGCCTCGTACACCGACTTGCACGCACGCATGCCGGCCTTGACGATTCTCTTCTACCTGTCGCTCGCGGCGACGGCGATCCTCTTGTACAACGTCCGCTCGCGGGGCTGGTCACTTCCCGTCGTCGCGGTCGGGCTGTGGGCGTTCGTCGCGCTCGTCATCGGCGTGTTGTACCCCACGTTCCTCCAGGCGTTGAAGGTGAGCCCCAACCAGCAGTCGCTCGAGTCGCCGTACATCCAACGCAACATCACCGCGACGCGCGCGGCCTTCGGCCTCGACAAGGTGCAAGTCCACACGTTCGCCGGCTCGACGTCGATCACGCAGTCCCAGATCAAGGCCAACATGGCGACGCTCAATAACATTCGCCTGTGGGATCCGTCGAGCAAGATCTCCCTTGAGACCGTCAACCGGCGTCAGTCGATCCGTTCGTACTACAACTTCACGACCTTGTCGGTGGATCGATACTTCATCAACGGTAAGTTGACGCCCGTCTTGATCGGCGCGCGCCAGCTCAACTCCAACAACCTCCCCTCGCAAAGTTGGGTGAACCAGCACTTGCAGTACACCCACGGCATCGGCGCCGCGGTCGTGGCGGCCAATCAAGTCGACACGGCGACGGGCAATCCGATCTTCGACGTCTCGAACGTGCCGCCCGTCTCCACCAACGGACTGCCACTCTTGACCCAGCCCGACATCTACTTCGGCATTGGCTACAACGGCTGGGTCGTCGCGAACTCGAAGCAGCCCGAACTCGACTACCAAGTGAACGCCGGCGCGAACGCTGGTACCCCCGTCGAGACGCACTACAAGAGCACGGGCGGCGTGCCGGTGGGATCGATCCTCTCGCGGATGGCGCTCGCGCTTCGCCTCGGTGACTTCAACTTCCTCATCTCGAATCAGATCGACGCGAAGAGTCGGGTCCTCTTCGTGCGCGACGTCCGCCAGATGGCCGAAAAGGCCGCGCCCTTCCTCTCCTTCGACTCCCAGCCCTACGCGGTCGTCGCGAACGGTCAACTGCAGTACGTCCTCGACGGCTACACGACGACCTCGCAGTATCCCTACAGCGAGGACGCCAATCAGCTCAACATCAACACCGGCGGACTGCCCGGGAGTTTCAACTACGCGCGCAACTCCGTCAAGGTCGTCGTCAACGCCTACACCGGCGCGATGACGTTCTACGCGAACGACCCCAACGACCCGATCTTGGAGGCGTACCGCTCGGCGTTCCCAACACTGTTCCAACCACTGAGCGCGATGCCGTCGACGATTCGTACGCACCTGCGCTACCCGGGTGACCTCTTCTCGATCCAGGCGGCGACCTACGGGCGCTACCACATCACCTCGGCGACGGCCTTCTACTCGGCGTCGGACCGCTGGCAGATCTCGCCCACGACGGGCGCCGGCTCACCGGGACAGGCGCTCGCGCGCACCTCGACGCTCAACAAAGCGGGTGACGTCATCTCGACGTCGTTCTCCGCGATGAGTCCCGTGTTCCAGGTCGGATCGCTGCCCGGTCAGAACCAACAGCAACTGCTCGAGTCGGTCGACTACGTGCCAGCCGGCAACTCCTCGACGGTGCAGAGCCTCACGGGATTCATCGTCGCCACGAGCAACCCCAGCAACTACGGACAGTTGAGCGTCTACGAGACGCCTCGCGGCACGACGGTGACCGGACCCTTGCAGGCCGACTCGGAGATCCAACAGACCTCCAAGGTCAGTTCAATCATCACACCCCTCGACCAACACGGTTCCAGTGTCCTCCTCGGTAACAACCTCACGGTGCCACTCGACTCCAGCGTGCTCTACATTCGTCCGCTCTACGTCACGAGCACGGCGAACCCGTTGCCCCAGTTGCGCTACGTCATCGCGGTCTTCAACCAGGACGTCGGCATCGAGCCGACGCTCGCGGCCGCGTTGTCGGACGTCTTCGACGCCAACGTGACCGGCATCGCCAACTCGAACCCGGGCAACGGCCAGGGCTCGGGTAACACGAAGACGGGCGCGAGCGTCTCTTCCTACCTGGCGCAGGCCTCGGTGGACTACACGAGAGCGCAGTCCGCACTTTCCAACGGTGACCTCGGGCTGTATCAAAGAGACGTGAACGCGATGAACCAGCAGTTGAAGCTCGCGCAAAGCGCACTCAACAAGGGCTAGTGAATCAATTCGTCTCCCGTAATCCGCTTCACCTGGCGTCACTCTCACCGCAGGCCATGGCCAACGCGTAAATTTTCAGTCGCGCTGAATAGAGAGGTCCGGTGACCATGGCGAACAAGGATGAATTGGCGGTACGAGGTTTCGCGGACGGTTCTCTGTACAACGCGGCACGTCCGGACTACCCGTTGGTGGCGATTGAGCACTTCGTTGCCACGCTGGGCATTATGCGCACCATGCACGTGCTCGACCTGGGGGCCGGCACGGGCATCTTCACTCGCCAGATACTTCCTTACGTCGCGAAGGTCACGGCGGTGGACCCCTCGTCGTCAATGCGTGCGTCCCTTCGATCGGAGACGCCTGGTGTCGAAGTACTCGAGGGGAGCGACGTGGCGATTCCCCTCGGCGAGGGTGTCGTCGACGCCGTCTTCGTCGCGCAGGCGTTTCACTGGTTCGACGCACCGAGAGCACTCGCGGAGATACATCGAGTGCTCGTTCCCGGTGGAGCGCTCGGTCTCATTTGGAACGAGCGAGACGAGACGGTCGCCTGGGTGGAAGAACTCAGCCGAGCGATGCGCTGGGACGTCCGTCAACCGTACGAAGTCGGCACCGACTTCTCCGACGTGGTCGCCGCGGGGCCGTTCGAAGACGTCGCACGCGTCGAGTTCAAGCACGTACAGACACTGACGCGCGAAGGTCTCTATCAGCGCGTGTTGACGACGAGTTACATCTCCTTGATGTCGGATAAAGAGCGAGACGTGTTGATGAGAGACGTGGCGCTCGTCGTCGAGCGTCAAGCGGAGCCGATAACACTGCCCTACGCGACGAGCGTGTACACGGCGAAGGCCGCGTTGCTCGTCGGGTAGGCATGCTCCTCGGCTCCTCGGCTCCTCGGCTCCTCGGCTCGTCAAACGTGCGGGTGACAAAGGCGCCGCGAGACCGGTGGTGTTCTATGAATCGTCGCGAGCGTCGAGGTGTCGAAAGGGATTAAGTAGCCCCTTGGGGTCGAAGACGTGTTTGATCCTTCGCTGCAACTCAACGACTCCCGGGTCCGCGAGCGCCAGGTACGGACCGCGTTTGTCGATGCCCAAACCATGCTCGCCCGAGATTGCCCCGCCGAGTGCAAGGCCTTCCCGGAAGAGTTCGAGCAAGAAGGCTTCGCGCTTCTCCTCGTCAGGTTGGAAGACGGAGAGATGGACGTTGCCGTCGCCCACGTGACCACAGCCCGTGACGAACGCGCCGTGACGCGTCGCCATGTCGCGGACGGTCTCGAGGAACGTCGGGACGGTTGAGCGCGGGACGACGATGTCGATGATGTCGTTGGCTCCGGCAGCTTTCGCGAGCCAGAAAGCCCGCTCGCGAGCTTCGATGAGCTGTGTCGCGGCGGCGCCTTCGAGGACGTACACGTCGAGCGCGCCCGCGCGCTCGACCAACGATGCCGCGGCCTCAAGGTCGTCCTCGAGTTGCTCCGGTGTTCTCGTCTCGAAGACGACGATCAGGTAGGCAGCCGCGGCTTCGGCGACCTCGGGACTCACACCGAGCTGGAGGTCGGTGCCCCTCGCGAGCGAACTCATGGTGAGTACATCCAGGTACTCGAGGATCGAGGGGGAGAGGCCCGAAGAGATGAGCGCGGGCACGACGCTCGTTATGGCGCGAAGTTCACCGAACGCGACGAGCATGGTGGCACTGTGTTCGAAGACGGGTGACAGTTTGAGCGTGACTTCGGTCACCAACGCCAGCGTCCCTTCGCTGCCGATCAACAACTGCGTGAGGTCGTAACCAGAGGAGGACTTCACCACGGGGCCACCCGTCCGAAGGACCATGCCGTCCATGAGGACAACTTCGAGTCCGAGGACGTGCTGGCGGGTCACGCCGTGTCGCACGGCGCGCATGCCTCCGGCGTTGGTATTGACGTTGCCCCCAAGGGATCCCGAGAGTTCACCTGGGTAGACGGGGTAGTGCAGTCCCGTGCCGAGCAGTGCTTCGTTGAGTTCACGGAGCGTGATGCCCGCTTGGACGACCGCGACGTGATCGTTGACGTCGACGCGAAGTACCTCGCGCATCTGGTCGAAGCAGATGACGAGTCCTCCATTGACGGGCGTGGCGCCGCCTGAGAGACCGGTACCCGACCCCCTTGGTGTTACGGGTACCTCGTGACGAGTGGCCCACGCGAGGAGTCGGGATACTTCTTCGCTCGAGTGTGGTCGCACGACGGCGAATGGTTCGTGGTGGCGTACGTGGAGTGACTCGTCGTGCAGGTCGCTCTCGGCGTGCGCGCCGATGAAGGTCACGTCACCGTTGACGATCTCCTTGAGTTCACGCTGGCGCTCGTCGTCATCGATCACCGCCGAACCTTACCTTTAGCGTTCACTCGCTGGGCCGCGGTGACTCGTCGGCCCCTCGTTTCTTAGGGCCAAGCGAGGTGTCGAGGCCGGGTTTCCTCTCGGGATCGAGCACTCCTGGGACGAACAGCACGGCGAGACAGATGACGCCGGAGATGAGTCCGCACCAGAAGATGGCGTGACGCACGCCGAGGGTCGTCGCGGCGACACCCCCGAAGAGGATGCCGAGCGGCCCGAGGGAGAACGCGAAGAGGAACACGAGTGACGAGACCCGACCCAGGACTTCGTGTGGCACGAGTCGCTGCATCATGGCGAACCACAAGATGTCGCCGTACAACATGAAGCCGACTTCGAGGGCTGTAAGTATCGCCGTCACGGCGACGTTCGGCGCGAACGCCAAGCCCGCGATCGCGCCGCCGCTCGCGGCGTAGGCGAGCCACAACACCGTGACCTGTCGTCGAGGGGGGCCCAAGCGCGCCACGACGATCGAGGCGATGATGCCGGTCGCGCCCCCGGCAGCGAACACGAGTCCGAGGTCGAGTGCGCTCGCGTGCAAGGTCTCTCGAACGAAGAGCGGGAGTAGAACACTCAGTGGTGCCATACCGAAGAAGTTGGCGGCCGACGCGGCGACGATCGTGTAGAAGAGCCAATGATGGCGCCACACGTAGCGAAATCCCTCGCGGGCGTCCTCTATCGGTGACTGCCGCGTCGTGCGCACCGGCCGACTTCGTGAGCGCATCGCCGTCAAACAGATCGCGGAGACCGCGAAGCTGACGGCGTCGAAGCCGAACGACCATGCGGTGCCGATCGCCGCGACCACGAAGCCACCGAGAGCCGGGCCGAGGAGGCCCTGGGTGAGCTGGTTGCTCATCTGGCCAAGTGCGTTTCCCGACACGAGTTGTTCGGGTGGGAGAAGTTCCGGCACGATCGTCGTGGCGGCGGGAAAGAAGAAGCTGTCCGCAGCGCCGAAGATCGCGGCCATCACGATGAGTTCCCAGAGGCGGAGTTCACCTCGGGCGATGAGGAGACCGGTCACCCCCACGGTGAAGCCACGGATAGTGTCCGACGCCAGCATCACAAGTCGTCGCGACACGCGATCGACGACGACGCCACCAACGAACGCGAGCACGACCGAAGGAACGGCGCGTGCCGCGAAGACGACCGCGATGCCCGAGGGGTGGTGGTCGACGTCAAGAGTGATGATCGCGAGCGCGATCGTGAAGACGCCGTCACCGAGCGATGACACCGTCTGGCCCGACCACAGCAGAGCGAAGTCACGGATCTTAAGTGAGTGAAACGTCCCGGTGGCCTTTGCGTCTCTCGCCACGTCTCACGTCTCCCATTCGATGACCGTGGTTTCCAAACGTGTGACGCGGAAGCAAGGTCGAGTCCGACTCACACTACTTTTCTTCTCGAGCGACCTTCGAGAGGGAACTTCCAAGCTTGCGGAGCAAACAACGAGCCCCCCTCAAGGAGGGGGGCTCGTTGTGGTGATCGCGATACGCGAAGGGGCTACCGGACGATGTAGTGGATACTGGTCCGCTTACCGCTCGCGAACTTGATCGTCAGGGTGTACCTGCCCTTCCGTAACGACGCGGATTCCTTCACTCGGACCGTCAGCCTTGAGCTGGTGGCCCTGATGACCCTGGCGGTCGTCCCCCTCGGACCGGTGACTCTCGGCCCACCGGTGAAGTTCCTGCCGGTGATCGTCAAGACCACGGTGCGACCGTGAACCGCGACGCCCGAGACCCTCACGGCCTTGGGCGCGGGCTTGACGGTCGGCGGCGGTGTGGTTCCCGTGACGACCAACGAGTACGAGAACGTACCCGCGTCACCGCTCGCGTCCGTCGTCGTGCCGGTCGCCGTGTAGGTACCGGCCTTCAGGGCAGCCGACGTGGACACCGCACCAGAGCTCGAGACAGCGACACTGGGCGAGCCAGTGGACTGCGTGTACGACGCGGTGCCCTGGTTTCCACTCGTGACGAGTTGGTCCTTGAAGCCCGATGACGCGGTGGCGGCAACCGTATTCGACACGGGAAGGTTCTGCGAAATTACTTTCGCCTTCGCGGTGAAGCTAAAAGACGCGTCGATCCACGACGGCGCGCCAGCGCCACAGATAGTCGCGGCGTTCGTGTCGTTGCTCGGGTAGGGCGTGGAGTTCACTTCGCATAGATACACGGTGTACGCGGTGCCCGACACGACGGTCGCCGGTACGGTAATGGTTCCACTTAAGACGGGTGGACTGAGCGTCTTTCCGTCGTAGCAGTCGTTCGAAATGGTGACACCCGACGCGGCACCCCCACCAACGGCAGTGGACGTACCCGTGACGAACCAGACGTCAGCGAGGTACGGCGCGGGCACGTTGCCGTACCCGACACCGGTGCAACTATTCGGCGCGAAGGCTGGCGCGATGCCAGCAGCCGATGCTTGCACCGCTTGGACGGCGCTGCCCCACCAGTAAGCGGTGTGGCCGGTGGCGTCGGAGACGTTGATAAGGCTGCCTTCAGAACCTGTTGTCTGGAGTGGCTGGATCGTCGGTGGGCTCGGTGGTGTCGTCTGCGACGCGTACTGAATCAAGTACTCGGCACCGACAACGGGTGCGAGTTGAGCGCTCGCTACCGCGATCGCGCAACCGAAGATCCCCGCGTTGATCTGTGCCTGTGTAGGAGGACAGACGCCGTTCGCGTCAGAGGTCGTGAAGGTGGCGGGCACCGTGAACGTAGCGATCGAGCACGAACCCGCGGTTCCGGCGGGACAAGCCGTACTCGTCGCGCTCGGCGCGAACGTGGCGAGGGCGCTCGTGTCGGCTTCGGTCGAAGGGATGACGCTCGCCGCGCCAGTGGCCGCGAGAAGGGAGGCTTCAGCCGCGACGCCAGGGCCAGCGGACGTGTTGCAGTTGAAGGTCACCACGGTGGTGCCCGCAACGACCCCGACGATGATCGTCTGCCCGGGTACTTGAGTACCGGCTCCGGTGACCGTGATGTTGCACGGCAAGGGCGGCGCTGCGTGCGGCGTAAGCGACGCGGCTGACGCACTGCCGACCGCGCCGAGCGTAAGACCCACCGCCATCGCTAACGCTGACACGCCCGCAAAGGCGGACATCGCCGCCGCTTGACGCGAAGAGTGAAACTTAGTACTTCTGAATGGAATTCTCATGCAGTCTCCGTAACTGATCAAAGTTGTCGATGATTCATGTGGCGATCGCGAACGATTTTCGCCGTCACTTCGACTATAGAGGTGACCACCGTGACGCACAAGATTGTGACACCCTTCGTGACCTCCGAAATACGGTTGATACGTCGACTACGACTGCAATTGACGCAAGCGCTACAAGAACGTCACGCAAACGTCATCCACGTCGTCGAAGAATCCGTCAACGTTGGCGATGAAACTGAACAGTGTGTCGGAATTGAATTCACATGGAACTTTCAAGAACGTTGAGGCGACGAGTCGTGATCCGGCGTCAGCCGTAACGCCATCACGGGACGAACGAACCGTCGTCGGCGGTCGATCCCTCAGCCTCGGGCCACGCGACGACGCCACCACGAACGTCGAGAGAGACCTGTGCGCCCCGCGTGGGCAGACCTGTCGCGTTCGACGTTCGCACCGTCAACGTCGTCGTGCCGTCGAAGTCCGCGAGAAGTTTGAGTACGGCGTCGTGCCCGTAGAACTCGGTGTCCAGAACGCGTGCGGCACCGGCCGTGTCCAGATGATCGGCGTCGGCAACGATCTGTTCAGGGCGAACGAGGACAATCAACTTCATGCCGTCGCGAACGCCACCTTCGACGGCCGCGGCGTTCGCCAGTTTGAGCAGTCCGAGTGGCGTCTCGACTGCGCCACCCTTGGCGACGCCTCGAAGAAAGTTGACCTCTCCGAACTCGCGCGCGAGTTCCGGCGACGACGGCTGCGCGTAGATCCGAGCCGGAGTGTCGAACTGACTGATGCGTCCCTTGCGGATGATCGCGACCTGGTCCGCGAGCGACAGGGCCTCGTCTTGATCATGGGTCACGAGGATGGCAGTCGTGCCCGCATTTCTCAACACCTCACGCACGTCGTGGCGGACCGACGCGCGAAGACTCGCGTCGAGTGACGAGAACGGTTCGTCCAAGAGTACGAGCGCGGGATCGATGGCGAGCCCTCTCGCCAGGGCGACACGCTGTTGTTGACCACCTGAGAGTTGGTGTGGAAAGCGCTTGGCCATACCGCTGAGTCCGACCATCTCGAGCAGTTCGGCAACCCGCTGACCTCGTCGGTCTCGTCTCGCGAGGCCAAAGCCCACGTTGCGTTCGACGGAGAGATGGGGAAACAGGCTCCCGTCTTGGGGGACGTAGCCAACGCGCCGGCGATCGGCCTCGACGAAATGAGTCTCGTCGTCAACGATCTCGCTTCCGAGTCGCACGCTGCCCCGTTCCGCGCGTTCGAACCCCGCGATCACCCGAAGCAGCGTGGTCTTACCACTTCCCGACGGGCCAAGGATCGAGACGAACGTTCCCGCCGCGACGCTGAGGTTGAGGTCTCGCAGGACCTCCTGGGTGCCGTAGGACTTGTCGAGACCGACGATCTCAAGCTCGTTCACGCGAGAACCTTACGTACGGGCGAGGGACCTTGGCGAACGGGCAGGCGGTCGAAGAATCGACCGAGCAGGTAGGCGGGCAGCGCGGCGATGGCGATGATGAGCAGGGCGAACGGCGCGGCCTGGCTGTAGGAGAGGTTCTGTTGGTACGACCAGAACTGCGTGGCCAGCGTTTGCACACCCGGCGGAATCAAGATCAGCGTCGCCGTTAGTTCGGTCACCGCCGAAAGGAACACGAGACAGAACGCGGCACCGAGTCCTGGGGCCACGAGAGGGAGCGTGACGCGAAGTAAGACGTGGCGTCGCTTGACGCCGAGTGAACCCGCGACCTCTTCGAGCGCGACGGGCGCTTGCGCGACGGAGGCGCGCACGCCGACGAGCGCGAGTGGGAAGAACATCAGCGCGTAGGCAACGATCAACATCGGTGCCGTTTGGTAGCTGAAGCCGTTCAAGTAGTGCTCGGAAAAGTATGAGAGCGCGAGAGCCACGACCAGGCCGGGCATCGCCAAGACGAGAAATGTCGTTCGCGTAAGGAGTTGGTGCACTCTCGTCGGACGACGCACCACGAGGAGGGCGACCGGGAGCGCCATCAACGTCGCCACTAACGCCGCCGCCGCGCTGTAGCCCGCCGTGTAGAGAGCGGCCGACACGAGGGACACGCCGCCGATGGCGTGCGTGCCACCTTGGAGCATCCAGTAGAGCGACGAACCAACGGGGACGCCGAGCGCACCCGCGACGAGGACCGTAAAGCCAAGGACGACGGGCCACTTCATCTTTCCAAGTGGACGCCGCGTCATCACGCGCTGTACCCCGGGGCCGCCACGACTGACGTGACCGGACCCACGAACCGAGCTCTCACCAACCATCACGACGAGTGACAACAAGACCAAGACAAGAGAGAGGGCACACGCCGACGCGGTGTCGAATCCCACGGAGAACTCGCCGAAGATGACGGTCGTGAACGTCGAGTAGCCCAAAATCTCAAACGCGCCGTACTCGGCGAGGATCACGAGCGCCACCAGGAGACAGCCACCGAGGATTGCGCGTCGGGCTTGGGCGAGCGTCACGCGAACGAAGGTGGACAGTCGACTCGCGCCGAGACTACGCGCGATCTCCTCCTGACCCGGGTCAGCTCCTCGAAGACTGGCGGCGACGGGCAAATAGACGAGGGGATAGACCGCGAGCGTCATGACGAGCACCGCGCCGCGGTACCCGCTCACCCACGTCGAAAGGGAGGACCAACCGAAACTGACGACGAAGTCGGGAATCGCGAACGGTATGACGACGAGTACGGCCCAGACGTGTCGAAAGGGGAGATCCGTTCGCTCCACGCAGTACGCGGTGAGCGTGCCGATGACGGCGCACAGCGCCGTGACGACGACGGTGAGTCGGACCGTGTTCCACAGCAACGTCGCGCTCAGCGCGCGCCAGATGAGGTGCCACACGTTGGACGTCCCCGCGTTGGCCGCCTCGGTCAGCAAAAAAGCGAGCGGTAGCGCGAGTGCCGCGACGACCGCGACGCTGAGTACGAGCAACGTCTTTGGTCGTGGCCGTCGACGACGAGGCGAAGGGTTCGTGTGCTCGTCGGCCGTCGTCAGAACACTGCGCTCCGGTGAGGGCGCGAGTGTCACGTCCCTCGCCTTTGCTTCGCGCGTACTGGCGCGTCACTGAGCGACGTCACAGCAGTTGGGCCTCTCGAAGAAGTGCGATTGCCCGCTGACCCGTGCCGAGTTGAGCGACGTCAATCGGCGAGGGTTGGAGGTCTTGAAGGGGTATCTCGGGTCGTGCCGTCGTGACGCCCGACGCGATGGGGTACTCGTAGCTGATCGAATGAGCGATGATCTCTTGTCCTTTGGCGGAAACGAGGAATGCCAAGTATTTTTGAGCGGCACCTTGGTGCGTGGAGGACTTCAACACGGCCGCGCCCGAAACGTCGAGCACGTAGCCCGGATCGTGTGGCGCGAAGAGCGTGATCTTCGAGTGCGTGTTGGACGGCCCGATCTGCGCGCGCATGCGGTACCAGTAGTACTGGTCGACGACGCCGAACGCCACGAGTCCGCGATTCACGTCGTTGGCGACGGTTTCGTTGTTCGGATAGAGATGGCTGGTCGCGTTGGCCTTCATGCCGTTGAGCCACTTCTTCGCGGCGGTCGTGCCGTACGTGTTGATCACCGACGTCACGATGGGTTGGAAATCGGTTTCGCCGGGGGCGAACGCCAACTTGTCGCGGTACTTGGGACTCGCCAGTTGTACCACGCTCGTTGGTAGAGCGCTCTTCTTGATGAGCTTCGGGTTGTAGATAATCACACTCACTCGCGCCGAGACGCCGACCCAATAGCCCGTGAGCGAATCGAACTTAGACGGTGTCATCGCGAGCGTTCCGGCGTTCACCTTCGCGAGGAGACCCTTTTGCTGGAGGTACTCGAGAGCAGGCGAGTTCTCGCTGAAAAAGACGTCGGCCGGCGAGTGATTCCCCTCAGCGACGATCTGCGCGTCCAGCGTCGCTTCGTCGTTACTGCGAACCGCCACGCTGACGCCGGGATTGGCCTTCTCGAAACTGTTGACCAACGCGTCGGTGGTCTGGACGTGTTGGCCGCTGTACAAAGTAATGGTGACGCCATGCGTGGGTGAACCGCCGCAGGCGGACAGCGTCACCGAGGCCAGCACGAGGACCCCCGCGCTGAGGCCTAACCGCTGCACGGCGCCTGAGTGGCGTCGCTCGCTCGCGGCGAGTCCGCGCCATTGTCTCGGGCCCCGTGATCTGACGTTGACGTTCGTCACGATTGCGGTGACGCCGCCGTGAAATACCCTGGTCCTGGGGTCCAGGCGTTGGGCTCTGGACAGACCAGCAGGTTCATTTAGGTTAGGCTAACCGAACTTCTCCGCTTCGTCAACGTACTTGGCCACGCAACGAAGAGCCAAAGGTCAACGTAAGGCCGGTCTCGAGGGTTTCCAATGGACTTTGGAGGTCACCCAAACGACCGTTCGAATCGGTTTATGGATGGAGTTCGCCCGACCGTTTATCCTGGGCCGAAACCTCAATGGCGATCGGAAAAGATAGCAATCGACTCCTTGACTCCGTAGAAGACGATGACGTAGCCGGCGAGCGGATCGGCCCACCAGGCGTGAAACGCCGCGTTGAGCACGAGCCCGACCAGCACTGCGGTGGCGAGCAGACCGTCGACGAACGTGACACGGCCTTCGAGTTGCAGTACCGGGTTCTGTAACTCCTTGCCGGTGCGAGCTTTGCCGGCGGCGAGCGTGAACATCACGAGTGCGGTGACGGCCGTCCAGCCAATTCCGAGAAGGCTGTGTTTGGGGTGGTAGCGCGTCAACAACACCACCGTCGATTGCACGGCGATGTATAGGGACAGCAGGATGAACGCACCGCCGATGCGTTTCAGAGCGCGAGCTTGGCGTCTCTTACTGGCGTCCATGAGTTCCCACAGCACGACGATGCTCGCACCGATCTCGACCACGCTGTCGAGTCCGAAGCCGGCGAGAGCGACGGAACGGGCTGCAACCGCGGCGTAGGCGAGTACGACGACACCGACGACGTTCCACCCCAACGTGAGTCGCTCGAGGAGCACGCCACGTTGCAAGAGAGAAGTCGCTCTCGAGTGGTCATTAATTCGGCGTGGCATGACATGAGTCTCGCACGACCCTAAATCACGTCGTTTTGACAGAGAAATTCGTAGCTCAATGTCGGCACAGCAACGAAGTTGCTACACGCTCTTGGTCATTCTGTGAGGACGATGAGAGTTAGCCCGCCGCTCGACATAGTGAACTTCGTGAGGTAAAATTGATCTCTGGACGTCCGGACCAAGCTTCCATTTGATTAGGCAACTCGCCAATGAATGTAGAGAAGGCTGGTACTCAAATGATGGGTTTTCTGAAGGGTGACGTAAGTCTCCATAATGTTCGTTCAACGACGGTTGCGTCGTTGACCTTTGCGGTCACTTCGGCACTGCTGGTAAGTGGCTTTATCATTACTTCGTCACCGGCGTCTGCGGCGGGAACTACGAGTAACGACATTTCGGCGAGCTCCGCTCCGTCAGCCGGTAGCGCTCGGGGTTCGTATACACCGAGCGCGACTGCCACGTCGAAGGACAAGGTAGCGATCACGCTCGACAAAACGTCGACAGGTTGCACGCTGTCGTCTGGCAAAGTGACGTTCACTGGTCAGGGAACCTGTGTCGTGGACTTCAATGACGCCGGTAACTCGACGTACGCGGCTGCCGCGCAAGTCACGCAAAGCATCAGGGTCTACGCGGCCAACGTCATCACGCCCAGCAAGGCCCCGTCGGCGGGTAGTACCGGCGGCTCGTACGCGCCAGGCGCGGTCGCCACGTCGGGCGACAACGTTGTCAAATCGCTCGCCAGTTCGTCGACAGGTTGCTCCTTGTCGTCCGGAATAGTGACGTTCACGGGTCAGGGCACGTGTCGCGTGGACTTCACTGACGCGGGTAACGGTGCGTTCGCTGCCGCCAGCGCCGTCCAGCACGCCATCAAGGTGTACGCAGCGAACATCATTCATCCGAGCACGCCACCCGCGGCGGGAGTCATTCACGGCTCCTACGCGCCGAGCGCGACCGTCACGTCGGGTAACACTGTCGTGATCTCGCTCGACGGTTCGTCGACGGGCTGTTCGATTTCGAAGGGCGTCGTGACGTTCACGGACAACGGTGTGTGTCGAATCAACTTCAACGACGTTGGTAACGGCGCGTTCGCCGCAGCCCACGAAGTGCAACAGGACATCACGGTGGGCACGGGCAATCATCGCGCGCAGGCCACGCTGTCACTCACGACGAAGCGGTTCATTACCGGTCGCTCGATGAATCTGAAGTCGAGCGGGGGCTCCGGGTCTGGCGCCGTGAGTTACGCGGTCACGAGCTCGGGCTCAGCGGGATGTTTCATTGCCGGGAGCGTGCTCAAGGCGAACCGAGCTGGTACCTGCACCGTGACGGTGACGAAGGCAGGTGACTCGTCGTATGACTCGGCGACGTCACTCGCCACGACCGTCACCGTCGTACCCGTTCGTCCACGAGCGACCAGAATAACGTCCGCGGTGTGGACGGGTCAAACGGTGTCGACGCGGATTATTGGCTCAGAGTTCTACGGCCTTCCGAGGGTGCTGAGCAGTGCGAGAGGCACCAGGGTCAGCGTGCTTCACGACAACGGTCACGTGCTCACGATTCGCGTCCGGGTGAAGTCGCACACGAAGCGCGGCTTCCACATGTTCACGATCGTCTTTGCGCACGGACAGCGAACGTCGATCCGTTACATGCAACGCTAACGAGGAGTATCGGGCAGTAGCCGTGAGAGTTCGTTTTCACGGCTACTGCCTTTGAGCCTGGTGCCTTCCTTTGTTAGAGAGTCCTCGTCCGTTTGAGAAATATCGCGACGATGAAGGGTCTTCGTACCACTCGCTTGAAAGAATTCACCGATATCCACTAGTGTGTAGCAGGCAACGCGGGGTGGAGCAGTCTGGTAGCTCGTCGGGCTCATAACCCGAAGGTCGCAAGTTCAAATCTTGCCCCCGCCACGAAGGGGTATGCACGTATGTGCTGCCCAGTTGTGCACGTAAGTCCCGGTTCAGTTGATCTGAGCCGGGATTTGCACTTTCCGGAGCGCTACCGTCTTCTTCCGCGCTCCTCAGCCAGTTCGTGGGCATGAAAAATGCCGCCCCGAAGGGCGGCGATTCATCTGAGGGTGTGAGCCTCTATGTCACTGTCGAATCGAACGAGTGTTTACGCACCAGGTGGACCCGTCGCCGCTATCGCGAACGCTCGCGCGTAGGCGGCGACTCCAACCTTTCGCGGACGACCCATCTTTTTCGAGGAGGTCTGCTCGCGGTGGGTGGTCTCCCACTTTTCGCCCAGCCGAAGGTTCAAACTGGCCACAGCCATCGCCACGAGCAGCCCGGTCTTCACGAGACCCATCACGCGAATGGTGCCGCGGGTGAGGTTCTCTCGCGCCTTGTCCTTCAGATTGCCGAAGAAACCCTCGACTCGGTTGCGTCGGTTCATCGACACGTACCAGTCAAAGGAGCCGTACTGCTCGCGCTGGCTGAGCGGCAGCTCGCTCGCGGCGAAGGTCGTGAATTTCTTGGTGCAGACGGTACCGGGCATCGGGTTCGTTGGTGGGAACGCGGGCATCGTGCCGAGGGGGAGTAACTGCGAGGAGGCCACGAGCGGGCAGCGCAGCTTTCCAGCCGAAGCAGGGCACTGGTACACCTGGGAGCCGTCGGCCTTACGCACGCCGTGGGGGATCAGCCGGTACTTCGCACGCAGCCCAATCTTCCTCTGGTATTCGGCCAGCTCTTCGATGGAGGAGTTCACTGCCGGCATCTTCACCTCGCGTAGAGTCGCCGGCAACGACGGCGAGTACGGCTGGCCGTCCACGATCACCGCTCCGCGCTGGGTTCCGCTACCCCCTTGTTGGGTGCTCTTCAGCTGGAAGACCGGCTCGGCGCCGAGTGCGCGCAGCGGCAAGATGAAGTCGGCGCCGTCCAGGCGTTGCGTGTACTCGCGGTCGGCCAGCACGTCGCCGAGCCCGCCTCGTTCCTTCGCGGTGTCGTAGGCGACGGCGAGGGCCATCGGGATCGCCTGGGTTCCGGCTGGACGAAAGCGCATCGACGTCGCTGACAGGGGAACGGGTCGTCCTATCGGATCGGGGATCGTCACCGATACCGTCAGGTCGTAGCCGAAGACCGGGCGCTTCCACGCGTCCACGCCCTTTCCTCGCCAGCGCGCGTCGGGATCGGTGGGAATCTTCTCGGCCTTCTTCTTCCCCTTGACGCCCTTCTTCGGGCGCTTCGTGGAACGGTACGTACCCCAACTGTCGATGCTCGTACCGTCGATAGCAATGTCGCGCCGAGCGCGGGTATCAGGGTGGGCACTGGTGATCAGTAACCGGTGACACACGTCGTCGAATGAGGCAAGGGTCGGATCCTGATCAGAGTTCATGGACCGGCAGATCAGCCCGTAGAGGCTTTCGACCTGACGCCTGGTGACCTTCCCCGTTCGTCCCACACCGAGGCGGTTGCGGTCTCGAACGCTAAGGGCGTTCAAGTAGTTCGGCACGCTGATCAAGAAGAGATTGCCGTCCTGGGCGTTAGCGAGCAGGGCCACTAACAGCGCCTTCACACTCAACTCACGGGGGCGACCGGACTTTGCCTGGTAGGAGGTGACGCGCTCTTCAATGATCGCGACGACTCCCGAGCGGTCAATGACGGCCTCAATGAGTTTCAGCGGGCGAGTGGCTATAGCGCACCGCCGAGGTTGAGGGACTCTTCCGGGCAGGTGGGGGTGGCAGGAGCGACGTGGGCGAGATACTGTCCGATGTTCTCGAACGTCTTCGTCCCCGTCCACGCCATTAGGTCGAGCGGCGGCGCGCCGGTCTCGATCCAATGGCAGATGTAAGTAGCACGCAGCCGGTCGGGGCTGAGCGCGGGAACCCCGACTCGGCCCGTGGTCCACGAGACGATCTCGGTGGTGATGTTCCTGCGACGTGGGCCGAGCAGTTCGCCGATAGGTCGTTCGCGGATGACCTCTTTGAGGAGGTCCAGGTATTCGGTGCGAATTTTGGCGCAGCGAGTGCCGCTTCGGACGAAGGAAACGTCGCCGTGGCGATGCAGGCTGGCCGCACTGACACCACGCAAGCTTTCACGGGCCAGCCCGCATCCGAGCCCCAGGGCGAGCAGCGCCTGGAGGCTGACCTTTCGCTCGGGGTTCGCCACGTTTCGGGCAAAGGCAAGTAACGCCTCGCACTCTGCCGGCTCATAGGGCGCGGGGCCGCGCCGCTTGTGGTAGCCGAGAGTGCCGGTTGTCGTGGTGACGCCGTTGGCCTGGCTAAGGCGACGCAAGGTCGAGCGCAGATCCGCGGTGCCGGCGGGCTGGGCGGCCAAGAACGCTTCGGTCATCTCTGGGGAGAGCAATGCCGACGGCTCTAACCCAAGGCAGTTGTCGAGCGCCCAAGTGGCCAAGCGGGCGTAGGCAGTGGCGTAGCGACGAAGTGCACGTGGGGTGAGGCTGGAAAGAGGAGCAAGCGCCCTGGTAAAGCTGGGCCGGACCTTTACCCACTGATCCTTCGTGCAAGGGGCCGAATGCCCATGAGCCCCGTTGTAGGACGTGACGAAGTCGGCCCCGCTCTGGGTGCCGTCGAAATCGTGTTGGGACGTGGCTAAATCAGCCGGAATGTGGGTGGACATGACATCAGTATGTCCGGAAGGGCCAAAATCACACGCGGGCTCTTTTCAAGCGTAAAATACGCCTATTTGTGCTACATTTCCTTGATAAATGGGCACTCCTCGCTTCGTTCCGGCCCGGCTCTTCGCCGATGCGCGTGGCTTCGGGCGGAACTCGCTCGCCGAGCCGGAAACGCCTTCAATGTTGTCGCCCGTCGAGGCGGCGTGGGCCTGGTACCAACACCGGGCGGTCCTCGTGGTCTTTGATCAGCTCTTCTATCGGGGACTTTCGGTTGGCGACTTCGCTCTCGGACTCGGCGCTGACCTCGCCTGGCTGACCCGCAAGCTCCACGGCCAGACGCCCGTCAGCCTGGGAGATCTTCTGGAGTGGTCGATGCATCTGGGGGTGCCGGTCCTTCCATCTGTTGGATCGGTCGCTGATCTGCTGGTGCCAGAAGGTGACTCGTAGTGGCTGTACGCCGGCTGACCAGCCACGTCGCGCGGTTTGGCGCGTGCAATGTTGCAACGCTGGCGTACGCTCGATTGATGTGTGTGTCCGAGTGCGCACGCCAAATAGATCGGCACGGTGAGGTCGGAGTCTTTCGAGAAGTGGGAGCTGATGGCTAACGAACAGGACCTGAATTGGATTGCGAACTTCCTCTGGGGGATTGCTGACGACGTCCTGCGGGACTATTTCAAGCGCGGAAAGTACGCCGACTTCATCCTCCCGATGACCGTGCTGACCCGGCTCGACACCGTCCTTGAGCCCACTAAGGCCGAGGTTCTGGCCATGCACGTGAGGCTTGATGAGATGGGAGTTGTGAATCAGGAAGCGGCGCTCCGGATGGCATCGGGCTTTCCCTTCTATAACACGTCAAAGTTCTCGCTGAGCAGCCTAAGGAACCGGTCCAACCCCCAACAGCTCCACCAAGACTTTCTCGACTGGCTCGACGGATTCTCTGAGAGCGTTCAAGACATCATCGAGAACTTCAAATTCCGGCGTAACCAGGTGCCCGATCTGGCCAAGGCCAACCTGCTCGGCCCTCTGATCGAGAAGTTCCTCGATCCGCAACTGAAGGTCGCCACGTTGGACAATCACGCGATGGGCACCGTATTCGAGGAGTTGGTTCGACGTTTCAACGAAGCCAACAATGAGGAAGCGGGAGAGCACTGGACCCCACGGGATGTGGTGAAGCTGATGTCCAACCTCATCTTCCGACCGGTCGCCGACCAGCTCACCAGCGGCACGTACCTGCTGTATGACTCGGCGCTCGGGACTGGTGGCATGCTCACCGTCGCCGAGCAGACCCTCCGTGAACTCGGTGAAGAGCGCGGCCTGGAGATAGCCACCCACCTCTACGGCCAGGAAATCAACCCCGAGACCTTCGCCATCTGCAAGTCAGACCTCTTGCTCTCGGGTGACGGGGCACAGGCCGACAACATCCGCGGGGGCACGGAGTACTCGACGCTTTCCAATGATGCATTCGCTGGGCAGACGTTCGACTTCATGCTCTCGAATCCTCCGTACGGGAAGTCATGGAAGGTCGATCTCGAACGCATGGGCGGGAAGTCCGGGCTCAACGACCCTCGTTTCGTCGTGAACCAAGGTGACGATCCGACATTCTCGTTAGTTCCTCGAAGTAGTGACGGCCAGATGCTCTTTCTCGCCAACATGGTCTCGAAGATGAAGACAACCACTGCTCTCGGCAGCCGCATCGCCGAGATCCATTCCGGGTCTTCCCTGTTTACCGGCGACGCCGGCCAGGGCGAGAGCAATCTGCGGCGGTATCTCTTCGAACGCGATCTCGTGGACGCCATCATTCAGTTGCCTGAGAAGCTCTTCTACAACACGGGCATCGCCACATATATCTGGGTCCTCGCCAATCGTAAGCCGGCACATCGTCAAGGCAAGGTCCAGCTCATCGACGCCTCGTCTTGGTTCACGCCGCGCCAGAAGAATCTGGGGGCTAAGAACTGCGACCTCTCGCCAGAGGACATCGAGCGCATTATCTCAACGTACCTCGACTTCGAGGAGACCGAGCAGTCCAAGATCTTCGCCAATGAGGATTTCGGCTACCGCAAGGTCAAGGTCGAGCGGCCGCTCCGCTTGCGCGCCCAACTGAGCACGGAAGCGGTTGAGGCTCTGCGGTTCGCGTCGGGCGACGAAGAGCAGCGTCAGGAACTCTTCGAACTGTTCGGCGACAACCTTTTTACTTCGTTCTCGACGATTCGCTCGAAGGTCGAAGAGCACCTGGATGCCGCTGACGAAGATGAGGAGGATGTGGGCATTCCGGTCAAGACCCGAAAGCACCTGCTAGACGAGAGGAAGTGGGCAAGGGACTTCAAGATTTTCGAAACTGCACAGTTGCTGGCCGAAGAGCTTGGCTCCCTGCAATTTGACGACTTCAACGACTTCTCCGCTGAGGTGGACGCGTTCTTGAAAGTCCAGAAGATCAAACTTTCCACCGGTGAGAAGAAAGCGCTGCTACAAGGTGTGTCGTGGGCCGATCCCGAGGCACCTAAGGTCATCAAGAAGACCTTCAAGCCCGCCAAGGTCGCCCCGAACCCGTTGGCCGGACTCTTCGAGGTGGAGATCGGTCGTGAGATCGTCACCGCTCAGTATGAGCCTGATTCGGATTTGTCCGATTTTGAACTCATACCCCTCAGCGAGCCGGGCGGTGTCGCAGCGTTCATTGAACGAGAGGTGCTTCCCTACGCCGAAGACGCTTGGGTTGATCTCGACTCGGAGAAGATCGGTTACGAAGTGTCCTTTACCCGCCACTTCTACAAGCCAGTGAAGCTGAGAAACCTTGCGGAGATCGAAGCCGATATTCGTACTGCGATGGCCCGAGGCGAAGGACTTGTTCAACTGGCAATTGGCGGACGCGATGGATAGTCAATGGGAACTTCGTGAGACTGACGATATCTGGCTGCCGGCTTTACCCTCTCACTGGTCGATCCGGCCCATGAAGTCGCTATTTGATGAGCGATCCGTAAAGGGCCATCCCAACGAACCCCTGCTAGCCGCTTCCCAGTCACGTGGTGTCGTCACGAAGGAAGAATATGGCTTACGAACAGTAGTGGCACAATCTGGTTTGGAGTCGCTCAAGTTAGTAGAGCCAGGAGACTTTGTGATTTCCCTCCGTTCTTTCGAGGGCGGAATTGAAGTCTCGCATGCGCGCGGGATCATTAGCCCTGCATATACAGTTCTTCGGCTGAAGAATCAGCAACAGCAAAGGTTCATCATGCGGCTCTTGAAGTCGCGTTATTTCTTAGATGCAATCAGAATGTCTGTGACGGGCATTCGTGAGGGCCAGAGCATCAACTACTCAAGACTTGGGACAACTGATATCCCAATTCCAACGGAAGGAGACATGCTTGCAATCAACCGCTTCCTTGACCACGCCGAACTGCGCATCGCTCGAGCGCTCCAAGCGAAGGAAATGGAGTTAAGTGGCGTCATCGAGTTGCGGACTGCGACCGTGGCGAGAGAGATTCTCGGAAGCAGAACGTCGAAAGTTCTCAATCCGTATCTGCCATATCGCGTGCCAGACCACTGGCAAGTCGTTCCGTTGTGGTCGGTTGCCCCACTCCGATCTGACTCAGGGCACGGTAACGAGCAACTACTTAGTGTGTATCTGAACAGAGGTGTCATTCTCTACTCCGAGAGTGGGGGTCAAGTGCACAAGCCAAGTGCCAGTTTGGATGCCTACCAACTGGTTGAGCCGGGCGATCTCGTACTCAACAACCAACAAGCTTGGAGAGGCTCAGTCGGCGTATCAAGCCACCGGGGGATCATAAGCCCTGCATATGTTGTATGCGCGTTAGATTCAAGAATTGACTGGACATGGGCGAACTTCCTCTTTCGTTCTCCAGCGATGGTGGATCAGTTTGTAATGGCGTCCCGCGGAGTTGGGTCAATCCAAAGGCAACTCCATATGCAAAGCCTCCGACGCATAATGGTCCCCCTTCCTCCACTTGAGGATCAGCGTGAAACCGGGGTAAGACTTTCAAATTCGATCAGAGAGCTGGATGAGATGGCGATCTCGATTCAAAGAGAAATCGACCTGCTTCGCGAGTACCGGACTCGCTTGATCGCCGATGTCGTCACCGGAAAGAAGGATGTCCGCGCTGAGGCTGCCAATCTTCCGGAAGTCGATCCGCTGGAGCTCGCCCAGGTGTTGAGTGGGGCCTCGGTTATCGAGGATGATGTTGAAGAGGAGGTGAGCGCCGATGCCGACTGACGTCTCAGAGAGGAAGCTTGAAGACATCATCGTCGAGGCCCTCGCCGGGGTGGAGGGTGTGCCCGACACCAGGTCTGAGCCCTGCTGGAAGCGTGGAGATCGCAACGATTTCGACAATGGTTACGCGATCGATGTCGTGCAACTCGCTGGCTTCCTTGAGGCCACTCAGCCCGAGGTCGCTGCGGCGCTCGACCTCACGACCGATGGTCCTACTCGCACGCGCGCGCTCGCACGAATCCAGGGCCAGATCACTGAACGGGGGATCGTCGATGTTCTCCGCAACGGGATTGAGCACGGGCCGCTCTCGATCACGCTGTTCTATGGCACGCCTTCGGAGGGCAACGCGGCATCTGCCGAACTCTTCAAGAAGAACCGCTTTACGGTGGTTCGTCAGCTTCACTTCAGCGCCCGGGACCCTCTGCTCTCTCTCGACGTAGCTCTCTTCATCAACGGCCTGCCGATCATCACCATGGAGCTGAAGAACAACCTCACGAAGCAGAGTGTCAAGGACGCAGTCCGCCAATACAAGAAGGACCGTGATCCCAGTGAGCTCATATTCAAGCTCGGACGCTGCATGGCCCACCTGGCGGTGGATGACCGCGAAGTCGAGTTCTGCACCGAACTGACGGGTAACTCCTCTTGGTTTCTCCCTTTCAACAAGGGCAGGAACGGGGGTGCGGGCAACCCATTGAACCCGAACGGTTTGATGACCGCGTACCTCTGGGAAGAGGTGCTGACACCTCAGAGTGTGACGGACATCATTGAGAACTTCGCCATGCTCTACACCGAAGAGACCACCAATCTCCAGACGGGCAAGAAGAAGAAGGTCCGACGTCAGATTTTCCCCCGCTACCACCAGTTGAGTGTGGTCCGGGAACTTCTCGCTGATGCCGACACTGAGGGGGCGGGGCGGCGTTATCTCATCGAACACTCCGCTGGCAGCGGCAAGTCCAACTCCATTGCCTGGCTGGCACACCAGCTGATTCGCATCGAACATCCCGACGACCATGGCCTTCGCCGTCCGGTGTTCGATTCAATTCTGGTGGTGACCGACAGGAGGGTGCTCGACAAGCAGATCAGCAACACCGTCAAGCAGTTTGCCCAGGTGCGCTCGATCGTCGGGCACGCGGAGAACGCGAACGACCTGCGTGAGAAGATTGAGCAGGGCAAGAAGATCATCATCACCACGGTCCAGAAGTTCCCCTTCATCATCGACGCGATCGGAGATGAGCACCGGACAAACAAATTCGCCGTCATCATCGATGAAGCCCACTCGAGCCAGAGCGGGCGGACAGCCGCAGCCATGGCTCGAGCCATCACCGCCCACCGTCAGGGAGAGGGGGCCGAAGACAGACCGACGAGCGAAGAGCCCGATGAGGATGAGATCCAAGACCTCATCAACGAGCTGATGGCTACTCGCAAGCTCGCTGGCAATGCCTCCTACTTTGCCTTCACGGCCACCCCCAAGAACAAGACCCTCGAAATGTTCGGAGAACGGTACGTTGAGCAAGGCGAGCCGCGGTTTCGACCGTTTCACACGTACTCGATGAAGCAGGCAATCGACGAGGGTTTCATCCTCGATGTCCTGGCCAACTACACCCCGGTGAACAGTTACTACCGACTCATCAAGACGATCGACACCGATCCCGAGTACGACGTGAAGCGAGCGAAGAAGAAGCTGCGCCGATACGTCGAGGGTCATGAGCACGCCGTCGAGGTCAAGGCCGAGATCATGGTCGATCACTTCCTTGAACAGATCGTGGCGCGACGGCTCATGCGCGGTGAGTCTCGCGCAATGGTGGTGACTGGCAGCATCGAAAGGGCTATCCAGTACTACTCAGCGATCAGCAAGTATCTCGAATCGATTCAGAGCCCCTACCAGGCGATCGTGGCCTTCTCGGGAGAGCACGAGTGGGGCGGCGCGAAGGTTACCGAGGACTCGCTGAACGGATTCGCCTCGTCGAAGATCGAGGAGTACATCCAGCAAGACCCGTATCGTTTCCTCGTGTGTGCCGAGAAATTCCAGACCGGCTATGACGAACCGCTGTTGCAGGCGATGTACGTGGACAAGATCCTCTCGGGGGTGCGAGCCGTTCAGACGCTGTCGCGGCTCAATCGTCCAGCCTCTAACAAGGAGGCGGCATTCGTGCTCGACTTCCAGAACTCCATCGAGGACATCGCCGACGCCTTTGAACCGTTCTATCGGACGACGGTGCTGGCTGGCGAGACCGACGCCAACAAACTCCACAATCTGATGATGAAGCTCGACGACGCCGAGGTGTACACACTGGCGCAGATTGATGAGTTCGTGGAGCTCTTTCTCACCGGCGCGCCGCGGCCCGAACTCGATGCGATCCTGGACGCCTGCACCGAGGTGTACATAGACGACCTCGATGAGGACGACCAGGTCTCCTTCAAGTCGGCAGCAAAAACCTTCGTTCGCACGTACGACTTCTTGGCCTCCATACTGCCCTACACCCGGGCCGATTGGGAGAAGCACTCCATCTTCCTTAGCCTAATCATCGCCAAACTACCCGCACCGGTCGAAGAGGACCTTGCTCGAGGCATCCTCGACACCATCGACATGGACAGTTACCGGGCCGAGAAGATGACCACCATCCGGGTTCAGGTGCCCGACGCCGACGGGATGCTTGAGCCGGTACCGACTTCCGGGGAGTCACGCCGTCCCGAGCCCGAACTCGATCGGCTCTCCAACATCATCAAGGACTTCAACGATATCTTCGGCAACATCGATTGGACGGACAAGGACCGTATCTTTCGAATCGTTACCGAAGACCTTCCCGCCAAGGTCGCGGCCGATCCCGCCTACCAGAACGCCATGGCCAACAGCGACCGTCAGAATGCGGTCATCGAGCACGACGCGGCACTCATGCGAGCCATTGCGAGCCTGATGAATGACGACAGCGAACTCTTCCGCCAGTTCTCCGATAACCCTGACTTCCAACGTTGGCTCTCATCCACGATCTTCGACATCACGTACCAAGACCGCGCTTCGTGAGCTCGTTCGACGATCTCCCGAAGCGGTACGGAATGAGATCTCGGATGCGCTTCGAGCCAACGAGGGACATCTTGGTGAGGTCTTCCGTCTGAGTGAGGAGGGGGTCTTTACGAATGCCGAGATCGTCGCTCGAGGGGCTGCGGCCAACAGTGGAGCGGCCGGCAACCTCCGGGCCACACTTCGCTCGATTGTTGAGGACTTCGTTCCACGAAGCCCCGCGATCGCGACCATAGCTGGGCGAAGCGTTGGTGGACTGCTGCGAGCGAACCCGGAACTGAGCGAAGAGGCGCGATCGTTTCTCTCCGGTATTCGCGCGCGGCTCGACGAGGTGGCTCACAGTGAAGAGGCGATCGCCGAGGAAGACTCACAGATCTCGTCGTCAGCCGAAGACCTCGAGCGAAATGCCGAGAATCAGTCAGGCGTCTATGTCTATTCGCTGCCGACATATTTCCGTACCCCCAAGAAGACCGATCCCGATCGTTTCCTCTACAAGATCGGTAAGACCGACCGCTTCGTTGGAGCGCGGATCCGCGAGCAACAACGTCTGACCGGGCTCCCTGAGGACCCGTGGCTTTTGCGGGTTTATCGATCCGAGACGAGATCGCCGGCCGAGATTGAGCACGTCTTCCACGATCTCCTCGACAACGCTGGGCACTCTCGGGGCACTGGCCGGTACTCCGGCACGGAGTGGTTCGCTACCAACCTCGATTTCCTGGACGCGATTGCCCGGTCGCACGGATTCGCGACCATGGAAGTCCAGATCCCCGAGGAGTAGCTCCGCTCGAGTGGCTTCGGACACCAGACGCCACGCGGCTTTACTTGTCAGCGGATGTCTCGAGTCGGCGGGCCGTAGAGGCGCAGAGGGATTCGCTTGCCTTGCTTCACCACTTCACGTATCTCCCGCTGGCGTACCATCTCAGCATCCTCGATCAAGAGATTCTCGAACCATGCTTCGACGTCCGACTTTCTGAACCGTAGCGAGCCATTCGGTAGCCTGTACGCCGCGGGACCTCTGCCTTTACGCCGCCACTTGTCAAACGTGTTTCGTGTTACGCCCAGGATCTCGAGTACGTCAGTCACTGTCAGGAGCGTGTCGTTCGTCTCGTCCACACCGTGATGTCTAACTAAGCGCGCACCAAATGTCAAAGGACCAACGGTTATTCAGACCGGTGCTCTATCGATACTCGGCAATCCGAAGCCGAACTTCTTGTGCGGTAATTCGCGGGGCAGGCACGGGGCAGATTTCCGGCCGCGTCGCTTATTCGGCTTGAAGACTTGTCACCCAAGCAGAGCCAATCTGCGCGTCGCCAACTCCCCCGGGCAGCGAGTCCAAGAGTGGGGACCTGTTCCGCGTCCCGGCGACGTTGGCGGTACCGATTCGCGCACTCGGGCCCGAGCGGCGCTGCGCGTATGTCAGAACACACATGTCGGTGGCGCGAGTCATGGCCACATAGAGCAGGCGACGCTCCTCGGCTTCATCAGCATTGTCTCTCGGAACGATGCCTTGTTCTACCCCCATGACGATTGTCGTATTCACGGTCAGTCCCTTGGATCCGGTCATCGTCATCACGCGCACGCCAAGCCCTTCGCTTGCGGCGAGGTCCTTACCCATTGTTTCGAGCTGGCCCAAGAGCCCCCCAAGACCGTCGTCGATTGCTACTGCTGAGCCCACCATGTCCAGGAGACGCCGTGCATCCTCGCTGACTCTGATCGGATTCATTCGATCGAGGAGCCACCCGCCCCAGCCCCGGTCATCGAGGTCTTCCCCGTCCAAGTCCATTGCGTTGATGGCAGCAGTCGCCTCGTCCATCGTCGTTTCTACGCGCCGCCAGCCGCGTGGTCGGTCGGGGAGGTTCTCTTCCTTGAGACGTACAAGCGCTTGGCCGAAAGTCTCGTCGCCCGTGGCGTTGTCGTACACGTAGTCAATGATCTTGTCTCCTATTCCTTCGGTTACGTGCAGGAGTGTCCACCAGGCGAGCGAGTCTTCGCCGTTGAGCTTGAGATGCGCCAGTGCGAGCCATCGACGGATTTCGTCTTCTCCTAAGGCGATTTCGACCCATCCCGTCCAGGCGGCCGAGATGCCCAACTCTTCAAGGAAAGGTCTCAACCGACTTGCCCATCGGTCGGCCACCGAGCGCGTCAGTACCAATATCTGCGAGGGATCGACACCGGCACGTTCCCGAGAAGCGATGATCTGAGCGACCCCGGCGAGCTCCTCTCGTTCGTTCCGAAAGCGCAGGTAAGCGTATGAACCTTCGGGCGCCCCCGGCGCCGCGACCAGCGGAGACTTTGCGACCCTGCCGGGCTGTGCGTCAATGAGCGTCTGCGCTGCGTCGAGGATGCGACGACCACAGCGCCGGCTCTCGCTCAGTGGGTAGTCGTGATCGGTGTCGAAATCCGTAAGGAAACGGCGGATCCCTTCTGGAGCCGCAAGGCGGTATCCGTAGATTGACTGATCGTCATCTCCCAGGGCAATCACCGCGACGCCGCCCTCGTGGATCAGTCGAATCATCTTGATGTCGGCCTCGTTCAGATCTTGGAACTCATCGACGAGTAGAAGGTCTAACTCGACGCTCGCCGTCCCATGATCTTCGAGGATCCGTCCTGCGGCAAAAGGAAGTTCAGCCAAGAGCGAATAGCCAAAGATCCTCCGATGCTCGCGCCATAGCCCCACGTAGGCCGCGCCGAGAGCAGGATTCGTCTCCACGAAGAGCGGAACTTCAGGGTCGAGCGATTGCCATCCAGCTGCCATCTCCTCCTCGAGCTTCTTGACCACTTTCGGCGTGGCCTTTCGGTGTCCCTGCGTTTTCAGGCGGACTGAGAGGTGGGGACGGATTAGGTTCTTTACCTCCCACGAGTCAGGGATGCGAAGCGGGGTGGGGAGAGCACCGTGGCCGAGTCGCAGCAGAGTGCTCAAAGCGAATGAGTGGACAGTCGCTGGCCGAACAATCCCGAGACCTGTCAATTCAGCGTCGTCCATCTTCGCAGCAAACTCGGCAGTGGCGGCACGGGTGAAAGTAAGCATCCGTACGCGCAGCTCGGGATGCTCCTTCGCCAGGCGCTCGAGAAACTGCACGGCCGCGTAGCTCTTGCCCGTTCCCGGCCCAGCTATGACTCGTGCACTCTCAGTCGGGTCGTGGTCCACGAAGGCTTGCTGTTGCGCGTTCAACGTCACAGTTCATTCTCCCATGCATGTAAAGGTCATAGTCGGGTAAACAGGACAGTCCTTTTAACTCATAGGTGGGCCACTCGATGTACCCCTCCGCCAACAAATGCACCTGGTCCACGGCCGCCGCGACGATACTGGACCGATGAGTACCGAGCCTGCCTCAGATCTACTGGCCAGCATCCAAACTGGTGCGCTGGATCCAATGAGCGATCTCACGACGGTCCTTCGCCAGTGCCTCGCGCTTGGCGGCGAGACCGGCAGCGCGCGTCTGCGTGAATGGGCTTCGAGAGAACTCAAGGGGTATGACCACGAAGATGACCTGCCAACGTACCGTGAAACTCGCGCAATTCTCTTCCTTGATGGGTTCACGGGTGCGGGGCAGATTCGCCGCCAGATGGTCTCTGCATCGTTTCTTCCCATCGATGCGCAGGACCTGCTCGATAGGCCGATAGAACTGCGCGAACCGCTGGCAGCGCTAATCCACATGAGCGAAGGCGCTCGCGAGGTAGAGCCCCACACGGTGAACATCGTTCCTCCGGGAGCTCCGCAGCTCATTGCTCTGATGAATCACCGATTCCTCGAGGCCGATCAACGGGTCACCCCCTACGGCACCAAGCCGTCTCAGACCATCGAGCGCATCTATTGGGCACTTCCGCTTTCGACGTTCACGGGGATCACAGATTCAGTAAGGACCATCCTGGTCGAACTCGTGGCCGAGATGCGGGCTCGACTTCCGAAAGGGGAGGTCCTACCATCAGCGGAGCTCGCTGATCAAGCAGTCAGTATCGCGGTGTACGGCGATCACAATCAAGTGGTCTTGGCTCAGGCTGGGCCAGGCGGAACTGCGAAGGCCAAAGGCAAGACGGTGAGCCTCAGCGGGTCGCCGGAAGGGCGGGCTAAGCGCATCGCGTGGTGGGTCTTCGGCATAGTCGCATCCGCGGGGACGATCTACGGGATCATCGCACTCATTCATCACTGATTCTTGGTTCAGAAGTCTTGCCTATCACTGACAATGTCATACAGTCCCGTGTAACACCCGGATGGGAGACTACGTGCCGTGAACCTGACATCTACTGAGGTAGCGCTCGCCAGCGTTGCGGTGGCAGCCGCGTCTGGCCTCGGCGCCTACTTCTCGGTGAAGCGCGATCGCCGCCGCGCGCTCTACGGCAAGGCCGTGCAAGAGATTCTGAAATGGAACGAGATGGTGTACCGCGTCCGCCGCCGCGACCCGTCGGAAGACCGCGATCTGATTCATGCCTTTCACGAGATTCAAGAGAGTCTGAGCTACTACCAAGCGTGGATGGCGAGCGAGTCGAAGTATCTTGACCGCAGTTACTTGCGCTTGGTCAAGGCGATAAAGGACGATTGCCTGGCGCCGATCAACGCGGCTTGGGAGCAGGTACGACCAATTCCGGGGGTACCGATTCCAGGCGACGTCCATCCCAATCCCCAAATACACGTGGACCCCTTCATGCATGACGTACGTTCGCACCTGTCTCCATGGTTTTGGCGGCGTCTCGCGCTCGCGTATCGCAACCGCGAGGCCGCATCATGACGGTTGATCTCTCCACATACTTCGATCATTTCGTCAAGGCGATCTCTTTGGACAAGACACATCTCGCGCGGATGGGCCGCGCCTCCGATGCCCTGATGGAACTCTTGGTAAAGGAATACGGACTGCCCGCATCTGACGTCTTTTTACAAGGCTCGTACCCGAACCACACTGTGATCGAACCAGTTGAGGGCGGCGAGTACGACATCGACATGGTTGCGATCTGTGTTGATGAGAATGTCTCGGGAGCCGTCGCCCTCGATGATCTCGAGCGCCGCCTCGCCGCCGACGGTCGCTACAAGGATCGAATTGTGCGAAAAGCTCCTTGCGTGCGCCTCGAGTACAGCGAGGACGACGTGGGGAAGTTCCACGTCGATGTCGTGCCGCTGCGCCGACTTCCGGGTACGGAAGCGCTGCAGGCGCCGCGCCGAGGTTCGCCTTGGAAAGAGACGGCGCCTCACGAGTACACCGAGTGGTGCCGAGAACAGGGCGCAAGGTTCACCCGTACCGTCAAGATCCTGAAGCGCTGGCGCGACGAGCAACAGGAAGTCCACGATGCGATCAAGTCCGTTGTCCTCCAGGTGCTGATAGCGGGCGCGATGCCCGAGATAGACGACGATGCTGCCCGTATCGCTGCCACGTTCCGTGCACTTCATGCCCGGCTGAGTCCGATGTCGGCCCCACCCGAGGTGTGTAATCCGGTCCTCCCCTTCGAGAACCTGGCCGCCAGCTGGCCAGTCCAGGACTTCTTCAACTTCGTCAGAGAACTCGGCGAAGCAGTGGATGCGATGGCGCGAGCTGGGGCCTCAGCCACTCTGGCCGACGCCGCCGACGCCTGGCGCGAGTTGCTCGGCCCGGACTTTCCCCTACCCTCTCCAGACGAGTTAGGTCTTCGTCTCGATGACACGAGTCACGCCGAGCAGCCTGCCTCGAGAGGTTGGGTTGTGGCGATCGATTCTCGTTGCAAGGTCTCGATCACAGCGAAACGATCAACGCGTAAGAGTGGCCGCGCGATGATCCCGCTCAAATCCAACGAGCCAGTCCCGCGTAATCGTAAGTTGCAGTTTCGGGCCGCAGTTCAATGTCCTTCGGATATCAAGGGCAACGTGTATTGGCAGGTGGTGAATACAGGCAGCCAGGCGCGAGCCGTCGAAGGTGGCCTTCGCGGTGAGATATTCGAAGCTCATGACTTGGAGAACAATCTTCTTGCCGATGAGACCGAGAACTGGGAGTGCACGGAGTACGCGGGGAGCAGTCATGAGATACGCGCATTGCTGGTAGCCGGGACCCGCGTGGTCGCCGTCTGCGACTATTTCAAGGTGCCAATCTACTAACACACCAAGCCGCGCCGGGTCACTACCTCGACGGGGAAAGAACGGCTCGTGGGACAACTTTCGTGAGATCAACCTTCAACCGTGTTTGCCATCTTGCGTGATTTACAGAATTATGCACAGTCGCTCAATATGCAACAGGTTGAAGAGGCGCGGGTTCGTTCAAGGCTCCGCAGGGAGATCATCGTCTGGGGTGTGACGGCCGCCTGCATCCTTGGCATCATCGATGTCATTTGGTTGGGCATCTACTACCTCATCCGCGCGTAGCTGTTGATCGCGGACCTCCTCTAACCGGGATCTCCAATCGTCGATTGTCATTGCTGAAGGAGTGATGGCAAACAGAATCGTTAGTGCCAAGGCGCCAATCTTCCATGCCTCCCTGACCGATGAGCGGTTCGGCGATAGGGCGAAGTGAACCCATATTCCTGCGAATACGATGAATCCCGCGATCGCCACTCCCCAACTGAAGAACCGAAGAAGTCCCAAAAACCATCCGCGGACGGGGCCAAGGTCGGTCGGCTTGACGATTGAAGTGCCAACGGCCACTCCAAATACCAAGCCTCCGATGGCAAGGCCAATACCATCTGCCGCGCTTACACCCCCATTCAGGTACAGGATGAACGATGCAACGCCGAATAGCGTGGTGAAGCTGACAAATATCCAAGCGAGGATGAGTCGAGCCCGCCGAGTGCTGTTCACTCCACCAAGAGTAAACAGTCAGGTCTATTGTCCGGTGCACCTTACCGAAGGGATGTTTTGGCAATCGGGCTCGATAGCAACGACGTAGTTGCAGCAAGCGCCCCGCCCACGGGCAGTTGATTCCGCCAGCTCCGCCGTCTGAACAATTCCTTTCCTGCTATGAGCGTTTTCTATATCACACCTACGCCCGTACAGTAGGACGCATGAACACGCGAAGGAGAAGAGAAAATCTGATGCGATGGCCTGATGGGGCCTCCGCAATCTATTCACCTGGCAATGAGCCATACCTTGGCGTCCCGATGCTTCAGCAGTTCGACGAGATGCTTGTCGTTCTGATGGAGCAAAACCACAAGATTGGACCTTGGACGCGACGGAATGTTCTGACTGCAATGCAACTGGCCGCATGTGAGCTCGTGCCGCAGACGTCGTCTTTACTTTTTGGAATGCGCGAGTCGATACGGCAGTGCTACCTCTTATCTGCAGCCGTGATGATCCGCCCCATCCTCGAGCGAATCTCAACGTTTTCCTGGCTGAACGAGCATCCAGAGGGGCTCGAACTTTGGACCGCCGGGTGGCTCTACGGGCAACGCCCAAGCCTGAAAACAAGGATGGAATCAATGGGTTCTACGCCAACCGCACCCGACGATAGCGGAGCCAGCGTTCGGGACTTTCTAAACAGCCTTGTACACGGAGACCCCGAGGCGGCGAACATGAGTGCTGTATTTCACGACGACGGTGATGTTGTGTACGGGGTCACCAAAGACACAACGTCGCCAAACAGGGCGTCCGATCTGGCTTGCCAAGGGGCGATGTACACAATCGCGCTCTTATCTCGAGCGATTCAGTGCTTTCCAGACGCTATCGGACAGTCACCGGCGAGTTAGAAAACGCCCGACTTTTTGTTAAAAGTCCCTGCCCGCGTCGCCCACACCCCAGTCACCCCTTGCCCTCTCGACTTACGTGCATACCCCACGAAGAGAAGTGCAGATAAAAGCCGGTGCGAAAGCGCCGGCTCTTCTGCTCTTCATTCGGGTTTTGATAGCATATCTGCTATAACCTTACTGTGCGTACTTCTGGGACTTCGTCGACGGTTGCGGGGAGTTTGCTCGCTTTGGCGCGTGTCCGGTTGAATCTCACTCAGCGTGAACTGGCGGCCCGATCTGGAGTTGCGCAGTCAACGATTGCTCGAATCGAGTCGGGTCGTACTGATCCTGGATTTGAGTCGGTACGACGCATCCTCGCTTCGGTGGGCCTAGAACCAAGAATTCATCTTGAAAGCCTCGATGACCACGACCTGTTGTTACTTGAGAGACATTCCAGGCGAAGTGACGCTGAACGCCAACGAGTCGAAGATCGACACGCAGCGAATGTTGCTGGATTCAAGAATGCGCGAGTAATCGAGGAAACAAGTGAACCACGAACTAGAAGCGGAAGTGATAATTGATGCGTTCAATAGATTCGCGGTCGACTACGTAGTGATCGGAGCATTTGCGGCTATTGCGCAAGACGTGCCAATTCCTCCCACCATGGATATTGATTTTTATGCGTCTCCCGATCGTCTCAATTTGGAACGACTGACCAACGCTCTTGAATTTCTCGACGCAAAAATTCGAGTCAGTGATCTGGACGAGGGAATTGCATTTGATCGGTCTCCCGAGTTCCTCGGAAGGATGCAAATGCTGAATCTGACTTGCGAGTTTGGAGAATTTGACATCCTGTTCGAGGCTGCTGGTATTCAGGATTTTCGGGGACTGGAGGAGAGGTCGCTCTCCGTACTTGTGGGAAGAACCGAAACTCAAGTTGCGTCAGTCGTGGACATCGCACAGTCAAAGCCGGCCGCCGGCCGTATAAAGGATTTGAAAGTTTTGCAGGTCTTCGAGAAGTTTCTGAGGGGCAGGGAAGATGATCGGGGTCTAGGTAGATAGGTAGGAGTTCTCAATATCATCGAGTCTCTACGTCATAGATGTGTTTGTAGTGACGTACTACGCTTTATCTATGATGATAGATAAAGATAACGACTTGACCGAGGAGTCTGGACTGGGCTCCTCCAGATCCTCAGTCGTCTTTCGGTTGGACTCACGCTCGGGCGTCCCCACCTACCTCCAACTCGTCCAGCAGGTGGAGAGCGCGATCCGGCTCGGTTATCTGCAACGGGGGGACCAACTCCCTCGAATAAAAGACGTCGTCGCTTCGCTGTCCATCAATCCCAACACGGTGCTCAAGGCATATCGGGATCTCGAACAGAAGGGCCTCATTGGGGCGCGCCCAGGTCTTGGCACCTTCGTGGAGGCTGCGCCGGAGACGGTGGGACTCGCCGAACTCACGACGCTGCGGCGCAATCTCGTCACGGGCTGGTTGCGCGAAGCAGCAGCGACCGGCCTCGATGAAGACGGGATCGTCGCACTGTTCACGAGCGCGTTAGGAGATTTTCGTAACCAACCCGACGAGCACCGGCCGACGCGCCGCCCGAATCGCGTCGCTATGGGCGAGACAGGGGGAGCCGCGTGAACGTCGTCGAGAGCTTCGGGCTCGGTGTGTCCTACCGGGGCACTTGGGCGCTTCGCGACTGCACGCTCGCAGTGCCCAAAGGGCATATCGTCGCCCTCGTCGGGTCGAACGGTGCGGGCAAAACGACACTGCTCCACTGCGCGGTCGGACTCGCCACCCCAACGATCGGGGAGGTAACCGTGCTCGGCGGCGTTGAAGCCGGTTCGCCCAAGGCGCTTGAGCGCGTCGCCTTCGTGGCGCAGGAGGCACCGCTGTATCGCCACGTCACGGTCCGAGCGATGCTCACCGTGGCGGCCAACTTGAACCAGCACTTCGATCGAAACCTCGCCGAAGCACGCCTAGCGTCCCTCGATATCCCGCTCAACCGTCGAGTCGGAAGGCTCTCCGGTGGCCAGCAGGCTCAACTCGCACTCGCACTGGCGCTTGCTCGCCGTCCCGATCTGCTCGTGCTTGACGAGCCGCTTGCCAGGCTCGATCCGCTGGCACGCCATGAAGTGATGGCCGTCGTCATGTCCGCAGTGGCCGAGGAGGGCCTGTCGGTAATTCTCTCTTCGCACGTGGTGTCCGAGCTGGAACGAGTAGCTGACTACCTCATCTTGATGAGCCACGGTCGAGTCCAGATGATGGGGATGATTGACGACCTTCTCGCCACGCACGTGGTGTTGAGCGGACCCACCGACGAGGCGGAGCGCGTCGCCGAGTTGTTCGCTGTCGTCCAGTCCCAGCACGCGGGGCGACAAACCCAGTTCGTCGCGCGAATCGACACGCCGTTAGAGTTCCCGAACGGCTGGGTGGCCGAGAGCATCTCGCTCGATGAACTCGTGCTCGCCTACCTGCGCGAACCGTCCGCCTCCGCGATGTCGGGCCCGCTCGCGGTTGCCGCTAACCGTGCGGGGAGGTGACGCGGTGACGACGACAATCTCCTCTTCCTCGGTCGACTCGTCCGACCTTCGCGCGTCCGGGCAATCCGTCTCGTGGCGACGCCTGATGCGCGTCGCTCGAATACAGCATCGAGCGGCATTGATCACCGTTCTCGTTGCGTTTGTCGTCCTCGTTATCGCCATCATTATCGGTCGTGATGCCGTGAGCGCAAGCTACGCGAGTTACCTCGCGGCCGGGTGCACGCTCGCTCATCCGACCAATCTCGCGGTGTGTGCAAACACTTCCAACACATTTGCCGATGTCCCGAGCTTCACGCCGATCGTCATCGCGCTTCGTGCGTTTCCTTTGATCGTGGGAGCCTTCGTCGGAGCGCCGTTGATCGCGCGTGAGGTGGAGTCGGGCACGTATCGCTTCGCCTGGACCCAGGGGGTGGGACGCACCCGCTTACTTCTCGTGTCGCTCGCGATGCTCGCCTTGATCGTGACACTGGTAGCCGTCGTGCTCGGACTTCTGCTCGGGGGCTGGTACGTGCATCCTTACGCGGTGATCAACCCTGGAGTCGGGAGCCAGTGGCAGGCTGGGTTATTCACGACGACCTGGTGGATGACGCCGGTTTGGACACTCTTCGCGCTGGCGCTCGGCACCTTCGTGGGGGCCCTCGTGAAGCGCACGGTCGCCGCGATAGCAGCCACCGCGTTCATTGTCGACGGGGTTCTCATCGGGGTAAGCCAGCTACTCCCGCGGATTCTGGACCTAGGCGCGGTCGCGTCCTCGCGGATCCTGCTTGGCGATTTCCCAGTTGGGGCGATCAACATGGACGGATCTCGGGGCGTGGGGCCCGCCGGGAGCTATCTCGCGCGTGGGTGGTTCACCGGTCCGGGCGGCAAAGTGCTTGGCGCGCACGCGGCGAAAAAGGTTCGAGACCACCTAATCAGCTTGTACATGACGAAGGATGGTGCAAACGACCCTCACGCCGCCACGCGGTGGCTGACGCTCCACCACTACACGTACTGGTTGGCCTATCAGCCAGGCGACCATTTCTGGATTCTCCAGGCTGTTATGGGACTAGTCGTACTCGCCCTCGCGGCGCTGTGTTGTCGCGCAGCCGTGCGGTGCATCCGGGGTCGTCGCGCGTAGCAACCAGCACATGGGGAAGCAGAAGAGGCTGGTGTAACCGACGGTGCCAACAGCGCCGAGACGATGACGTTTGGATCGAGGACGGTGCGCAGTTCAGTTCGGACGACGACGAGAACGATGCTGCGCTTCGACAGCGAGTGCCATCGCCTCGTCCTCGTTCATCGTCCCGTGTGCCCAGATCTGATCGAGTAAATCGAGTCCGAAGTCGCGTCGCAGAGCTTCTTCAGTGACTTGACTCTCACTCTTTCCGGTTCGGGCCGCGCGTACTTTTACCCCTCGAAGGACCTCGTCTTCGATGGTTACGGTAGTTCTGGTCTTGGCCATAATGAATCGGTCTGGGTTTCCCGGAGGCTCCACTAAACCCAGACCGATTCACGGAGGGCATTTTCGCGTATTGCGGAGGATCAGTTCAAGCGGACTTGTGAATGATCGGGGCTAGAGAACTCGCGCTCGGATCTTTAGATATTCAAACTTTGGACATAAGTTCCCGTCGAGAGTTACCTGCAATCTTCACCGCTTCTTTGGGAATTGCGCTACTTTGCGGACGCTGGGTTGTTGGTCGTTCTGCGATCAGTTCTACTACCTTGGATCTTAAGGCAATTGGCAATTGAGCCCAGACCACGCATATAAGAATGGGCTCGCTCAACTCTTCCAGAACTTAACGCACGCGGGAAAGCAGAACAATGATCGGGCTACTGTTCGTTGGATTTGTGGCAGGTGTCATTGCCGGTATCTCTCCGTGCATCCTCCCGGTTCTTCCCGTAGTGCTGGTGGGCTGGACCACTCCGTTTGAAAACGCCGAGCATTCATTGCGAGCACGACGGCGTCGATCAGCATCGGTTGTCGCTGGACTGGTTGTGAGCTTCAGTGTTATCACTGCACTCGGGTCCGTGATATTGAGCAGTCTTGGGCTGCCGCAAAATCTCCTGCGAAATGTAGGGGTAGCGCTGCTTATACTTTTCGGCATTGGCCTATTAGTTCCGCCAATTGAGTTACTGCTGGAGCGCCCCTTTGCTCGCCTGGCTGGTCGTTCCCCTCGCGGCACTAGATCTGGCTTTGTCCTAGGCCTGGGACTGGGGATGGTCTTCGTCCCATGCGCCGGACCAGTTCTTGCCGCAGTGTCGGTTCTTGGAGCCACTCATCACACAACGTTTTACATCATACTGTTGAGTTTCTTCTTTGGATCGGGTGCTGCATGCCCCTTGTTCACAATTGCTTTGGCAGGTGATCGATTGATTGAGAAGAACCGCCGTCTTTCACAGCGGGCACGTAACCTCCGACCCGCCGCCGGGGTCCTTCTGATACTCATGGCCCTTGCTATCGCTCTGAATGCCACCAGCGCAATCCAGCGTTGGATCCCGAGCTACACCGCGATACTGCAACAACACGTTGAAGGTAACTCGTTCACGGTTCACGAGTTGCGAAGCCTCAACAACCAACCAATCAAGGATGGCTCGCTCGTAGCTTGTGAACTATTGGCAGCTAAAGCGTTGATCCCTTCATTGCAAGAATGCGGTGTTGCGCCTGAATTTACGGGAATTACCAGCTGGCTCAACACGCTCGGAGACCGTCCATTGACCCTTGCGAGTCTTCGTGGCCATGTGGTTCTCGTTGATTTTTGGACTTACTCGTGCATCAACTGTCAGCGCACTCTTCCTCACGTTGAAGCGTGGTACGCCAGATATCACAAGTACGGGTTTGACGTCATTGGCGTGCAGGCACCGGAGTTTGCCTTCGAACACGTGCTTGGCAACATACGCGCTGGTGCGAAAAGCCTCGGCGTGGATTATCCAATTGCGGTGGACAATCGTCTGACAACGTGGACGGCCTATAGCAACGAATACTGGCCCGGTGAATACTTGATCGGAGCCAACGGAGTAATCCGCCATGTTGCTTACGGCGAAGGCGATTACTCTCAAGATGAATCGCTGATTCGTCAGTTGCTAAAAGCCGCCAATCCGATTCAGAACCTTCCTCCTGCGACCAACGTGCCTGATCTCACGCCGAGCCAACAGATCAGTCCTGAGACGTACCTTGGTTATGATGAATCACGGTATTTTGACGGGGGCGCGTTGGGAGAGAACACGAGCGCGAACTACAGATTCCCATTGCAGATTCCGGTAGGTGAGTACGGGCTTTCAGGAACTTGGCTTACGAAAAGTCAGGAGATTTCCGCAATTACTAGAGCGGAACTCACCTTAAACTTTCAGGCAAACAAGGTCTACTTAGTGCTTGGTGGCACGGGCACTGTTCGAGAGTCCCTCAATGGAAAATTCGTAACGAGAATCCGGGTGTCAGGGTTCCCACGTCTCTACACGCTTCTTGTTCAAAAGTCTGACGCCACTGGAGAATTGAACCTGCAATTCACTTCAGGAATTCATGCGTACGACTTCACATTTGGTTAGGCCCAAAGTCACTCAAGTGCTGTGCCCGTTGTAACGAGTCAAGCAAAGTACGCAGAGACCCAAGTAACCTCACGCCGACCGGAACTGCTGGTCGCTTCAACTGGTCGGCGCAATGAGAGTGGTCGGTCTCTCTAGCAACTTCTTGGAATCGAGCGTCCAGCAGGATTGCTCGCTCAGGCTGCCTTGATCTGGCATGGAGGGAAGGTTGCATGGCTTGGAAGACTTGAGGACTTCTTCAGATTGACATCGCAGGATGGGTTGCCTTCAGACACCCGAGCTCTATCGCATCTTCGTCACGGTCGTGCCACTCTGTCGAAGGTCCTCCGGGTAGTTTGCTCCGAAGATTGACGTTGGGCTATCGCGCGTCACAACGGGCGGAGTGGTGGATGGTCGACACGGCCGCCAATAGAGCGGATCCGGGAGATATCTCACACTGACGCGATGGCTCGGCCCCCTTGGCTGATTGTCTCGGGTTCTGGATAAGGAACGATGGTTAGTTCGACAGTGTGGCGAGGAAGTCGCGCATCACCTTCTGGAAGAGGTCGAACTCCTCGATCTGCGGTGAGTGGCCAGATTTTTCGAAAACGACCAATTTCGCGCTCGGAATCAGCGACGCGATCGTCTCTGCTGCAGCCACGGTTGTCACCCAGTCCGTGCGTCCGACGGTGACGAGCGTCGGACAAGCGACTGTTGGAAGCTGCGGGCGCAGGTCGTAGTTGGGCAGGTTGTGCTGGAAGCACCAGTTGTGGGCCTCGTAGCGGTAGATGCCGGCGTCCACACTTTGTTTCGACTTCACCGGGTCATATTCGAAGTCGTAGAGCGGGATGATCTCGGCCCATCGCTCCTTTAGGTCCTCGTCGTCGGTGATTTCGCCACGCCAGTAGCGGTTGAAGTTATCCCAGTTGATCTCGATGCGGGTCTGCGTGCGAGCGTTCTCGAAGGCGCGATCCAAGAAGGACCTGTCCGCAGCGGTGTCGCGAAGGATCATCGCCCGAGTGTGTTCGGGAAAGGCGAGGGCGTACTCCATCGCGATCAAACCGCCGTACGAGCCGCCGGCGATGACGATTTGATCGGCACCTATCCACTCGCGAAGCCCGTCGACGTCTGCCGCCCATTGGGCGTGGGAAAACGGTGGCTTCCCTTCGCTCAATCCACAGCCTCGCGCGTCAAAGACGACCACTTGGAACTTGTCCGACAGCGGTCCGAACGTTGCCTTTGGTTCCGCGAGCGAGCCAATGCCGCCGCCGCCATGATGGGCGATGAGCACCGGTGCGCCCTTTTCCCCGAGCACCTCGACGTTCAGTTCATTGTCATTAATAACGACGCGCATCTACACTCCTCCTCGTTGATTAGCCAATGGTACAGATTTAAAAATGTCGTGTCTACTCACGCGCTCTGGCGAGCGATCCATTTCGTGACGAGTAACTCGAGCACGTCGAGGGGAACCGCGCCATTTCCGAGCACGGTGCCGTGAAAGTCTCGGATGTCGAAGGCGTCGCCGAGCTGTTGGGAAGCGATCTTGCGTAGTCGTTCAATCTCTCTTCGTCCGATCATGTAGGCGAGGGCCTGCCCCGGCCAGCCGATGTAGCGGTCGATTTCGTTGGCGACGTTGGAAGCTGTGGTCGCGGTGTTGTCCCACATGTAGTCGATGGCCTGTTGGCGGGACCAACCAAAGTGATGCATTCCGGTGTCAACGACGAGGCGACACGCCCGCAGCGCATCAAATGAGAGCATGCCGAGTCGCGCCAAGTCCGAGCTGTAGAGACCCATCTCATGGGCCAGTCGCTCGCTGTAAAGGCCCCAGCCTTCGACGAAGCCACAGACTTGGGCGTCTAGGAAACGTCGGTACAGCGGAAGATCCGTGAGAGTCTGTGCGGTGGCGATCTGAAGATGATGGCCGGGCGTGCTCTCGTGGAAAGCGAGCGCTTCGTATTCGTAGGTGAATCGCTCTGAAGGATTGAGCGTCAACACGCAGTGGGCGCCGGGTCGGCTGCCGTCTTCCGCTGGTGGCCGATAGAACGCCAGCGCCGCACTCTTGGCCTCGACGGGGTGGATCTCTTCGATGATGCACGTGGCAATTTCGTACGGCGGGAACCACTCGTTGCGTGCGGACTCTGCGCGATCCAGTGCATCTTGGACGACCTTCACGATTTCTCCCGAGGTTGTAAAGCGCAGGGAGAGATCTTCGCGAAGGCGCCGGAGGATCGATGGTACGTGGGTCTCACCTAGCACGCGTCCACCGATTTGCGCCCACTCCGGCTGCAGCGCGGCAATGCGATCGAGGCCAATCTGATGAATCTCTTCGGGAGTGAGCTCGGTCGTCGTGTGACGACGCACCGCCTTTTTGTAGGACTCTTCGCCCCGAGGGGCGAAGCGAATGCCGACGTGGTTGTCGTCGCGCGCAACCGGCAGCATCCCATTGGTCAAGAAATTGCAGAGTCGCTCTATCGCCGGGCGAACCGATTTGGTGACGAGTGTCCGTGTCTTTTCGACAAATGCATTACGATCAATTCCCGGTCCAATCTCGGGATGCGCAAGCGTGTCGTCTTCTATTGGGAGTTCGAGGTGTCCACGTAGTTGGTCGAGCGCTCTTTTGATGCCAACGCTCGTTGAGTGACGACCCTCGTTATTTGCAACCGCGTAACGCTCGGTGATCGCGTCGAAGTAGCGACCGAGCCCCGAAAGACGGGTGAGATATGCCTCAGCGGCATCATCATTGTTGACGACGGCCGCGGGGACACACATGAAGACCATCGCGTGCGGTGAGGAGTAACCCTCTGAAGCCGCATCTGCCTCCCAGATGCCCTCTTCGAGATCGGTACGGGCTCCCCATGCGAGGCGACGCAAGACCGCTGCGTTGATTTGATCGGGCTCGGACAGTGCTTCAGTGTCGAGCTCTGCGAGACGTCCCTCGATGGCAAGAAGGCGTGCGGCGCCCTCCTTGGAACCTTCCCTGCTGGGGTCGGGGAGTAGTGCGTCGTATCCCGAGATGCCGAGCAGTGTCGCAGAAAGTGGATCGATCGTGTTTTGTGCTTCGAAGAACTCGTTGCTTAGCGCTTCGAGTTCGACGTCACGGTTGGCGTTAGACATTTGTTGGTCCTCATAACTGTTTCCCCGTCGGCGCCCAGTTCAATCGACGGCGTCTTCACACTTCGCGAAATCTCCCATTGGCTACTCACCGTGGTAGCCGCCATCTCGGCTGAGGTGTTGTGGGAGATACTCAGGATCACTACGTTGCTCGCGAGTTGAGCGAGATGGCGATAATTATCTTCATTAATAGAGGGCATGCCCACCGTCGACCGACAGCGTCTGGCCGCTCACCCAAGAAGAGTCGGGGGAGACGAAGAACCTGACGCCGTTGGCAATATCCTCTCCCTTTCCGAGGCGTCGGGTCGGTATCGCGTCGAGCAGCTTTTTCTGGCCCTCTTCGCCGTAACTCTCCCACTGGGCGATAGAAGTCGGGTTGGAGAGCACGAATCCCGGCGCAATGCAGTTGACGGTGATGCCGAAGCGACCGAGCTCGTGTGCCATCTGACGGGTGAAGCCAATCTGTGCCGCTTTGGCACTGGCGTAGGCCTGGATGCCGGTAAGACTGACGCTCTTTCCTGCGCCAGAGGAGATATTGACAATCCGTCCCCATCCGCGCTCCTTCATTCCCGGAACTACGGCCCGAACACAGATGAAGGTGCCCGTGAGGTTGGCGTCGACCACCTCGCGCCACTGCTCATCGGTGATCTCCTCGAGAGAACGGCCAACCTGCCCACGCACCCCACCGGCACTATTCACCAGAATGTCGGCTCCGCCGATGCTCGCCACGAAGGCATTGACGGCTTTGGAGTCGGTGACGTCGACGGTGTCCTTGTCGATGCCGTGTACCGTGGCACCCTCGTCCGTCAGCATCTCGGCGATCGCCTTGCCGATGCCCTGCGCAGTTCCAGTGACGATTGCGATCTTGCGGGCGAGTGGAGAGTTCTCGAGTTGACTCATTACTTCACCCATCCCGACTCGATGACTTCACGGACTTCGGCCACTCCTGCGGCCCAGACCTTCTGCATCGCTTCATCTGGGTACTCGTAGGCGCCGCCCAAGCTGCCGTCTGGAGCGGCCTCACGAATTGCATCAGGACCGAGGTTCATCACTAGTTCTCGGGGAACGATTGGTTTGGGTGCTGGCATCTCGATGTCAGCGAGTCGGGTCCAGGCGAAGTTCTCAACCCACGATCCGTGCATCTGGTCGTGATCGAACTCATTGGCCGCGACGACAGTCTTTGATCCGCTGTACCAACTGTGAAAGAGGACTTGGACTACTTCATTGCGGGGTTGGCAAGTCCACTCTCTGATCAGTCCGGCGACTGGTGAGTTGCCACCGTGGCCATTGATCATGGCAATTCGGCGAAAACCCTGGTGCTCGAGGCAATCGAGCAGGTCGCGCACTACCTCGATGTATGTACTGAAACGAAGGCTCATTGAACCGGGGTAGGAGGCGAAGTAAGGGGCCATCCCAAAGGGCAGGACGGGTAGGACGGGGACACCGAGCGGTGCTGCCGCTTCGACTGAGACACGCTCGGCGAGGATGGCATCAGTTCCCAGCGAGAGAAATCCGTGTTGCTCGGTCGAACCGACCGGCAGGACGATTCGATCGTCGTGTTCAAGGTATTTCTCAACTTGCATCCAGTTCGAGTCAAAGATGCGCATATTTGTCTCATCTTTCTGGCCGAACCCTCGACCGGTATGGCGATTATGAACTCTGGAGCATTGACTACCGGAGTTCAAAGAGATGATAGCCACGCCCTTTACGTTCTGAATGAAGATTTGCGCAGTTGATTTGAGGTCACCCTGCAATGTGGCTTGTGTCCCTCTAAGGCATCTGTCGAATATGCCGCGTTGGAGTAACGTGCCAAGGTGAAGTGGCGGCATTGATGTTGTTATCGAATGGTCTTGGCGAAGAGGAGAGTCCGTGAGTCGTATACTCGACATCAAGGATCTCGCGGTTCGAATTGACATGCGTGATTCTGCCGTTACACCGGTCGATGGAGTGAGCCTCCACATCGAGGCTGGTGAGACGCTCGGTATCGTGGGCGAGTCTGGCTGCGGCAAGTCGATGACGGGGCTGTCAATCATGCAATTGCTTCCGCCGGGTGGCCACATATCCGCCGGCAGTATCGAGTTCATGGGCCGCGACCTCGCGCCACTTGACTACAACGAGATGCACAAGATCCGTGGCAACGAGATTGCGATGATCTTTCAGGACCCGATGACCTCGTTGAACCCCACCAAGACCATTGGCGCGCAGGTGGCGGAGCCGGTGCGCATCCATCGTGGAGCGAGTCACCGTGAGGCGCTTGACCGCGCGGCTGAAGTCCTGGGACTGGTCGGTCTACCCCGTCCGAGGGAGCGTCTCGGGGACTATCCTCACCAGCTTTCCGGCGGAATGCGCCAGCGCGTGATGATCGCTATGGCCCTGGCTTGTGATCCCAAATTGTTGATTGCGGACGAACCGACGACTGCTCTGGATGTCACGATTCAGGCACAGATCCTTGAATTACTTGACAATTTGAAAGAGCGCCTCGACATGTCGGTGCTGCTGATCACCCACGATATGGGCGTAATCGCCGGCCGCGCGGATCGCGTGATGGTGATGTACGCGGGCAAGGTCGTTGAGGCGAGCTCGATCGATGCCCTCTTTGATGAGATGCGCCATCCCTACTCACAAGCGCTGCTCGCCTCGATCCCACGTCTTGAGCAGGACAATAAGTACCGTTTGCACAGCATCCCCGGTCTGCCACCGGACCTCACGAACCCACCAGTTGGTTGCAGGTTTGCGCCCCGCTGTGATCGGGCTACGGATCAGTGTCGTGCTGAGGAGCCACCGCTCAGTGGCGCGTCGGACGAACACGTCTTCGCCTGCTGGCATCCAATCAATGGCCCACTCGATCTCTCCTTGTCGCGTCAAGCAGGAGGCGCCGCGCAAGAGAGCGAACCCCCGATGCTGTTACGAGTGACGAATCTCGTGAAGGAGTTCCCCGTTGCCCAGGGCTCGATCCTTCGGCGGAATGGGACGACCGTGCACGCGGTCTCCGGCGTCTCCTTCAGCGTGAAGAAGGGTGAGACGTTTGGTCTCGTTGGTGAGTCGGGCTGTGGAAAGACCACGGTCGGACGTCTCGTCACGGCACTCGAAGCCCCCAATTCGGGGTCGATTGAATTGGACGGGGAGGACATCACAAAGCTCGATCGCAAGTCACTCCGTGCCAAGCGCAAGGACTTTCAACTGATGTTCCAAGATCCGTACGCCTCACTCGACCCCCGTATGCGAGTCGGCCGGATCCTGCGTGAGCCGCTCGCGATTCAAGGTATTGGCAGCCGTAAGGAGCAAGAGGAGATCATCCAAGGCTTGCTCGCCGACGTTGGCCTGGCGTCCGACGCGGTCGATCGCTACGCACACGAATTTTCCGGTGGTCAGCGTCAGCGCATTGGCCTCGCTCGAGCGCTCGCACTTAATCCCAGGCTCGTTGTCGCCGACGAACCGGTCAGCGCGCTCGATGTCTCGATTCGCTCGCAGATTCTGAATTTGATGAAGCGCCTGCAAGAGGAACACGATCTGACCTACATTGTGATCTCGCACGACCTCGCGGTGGTGAAGTACCTCGCTGACACGATCGGGGTCATGTACCTCGGAAAGATTGTCGAAACCGGTCCGAGCGCCGTAATCTACGAACACCCCGTGCATCCCTATACGGCCAGCTTGATCGAGGCAATTCCGCTTCCTTCGCCTGAACTGGAACGAACCAAGACTGGAAGGCCGGTTAAGGGGGAACTGCCTAGTGCAATCAGCCCTCCGTCGGGATGTCGATTCCGTACTCGCTGCGATCGAAGTACTGATCTCTGCGCTGAGCAAGAGCCAGTGCTGCGTTCGTTTGGTCCCCAGCATATGGCGGCCTGTCACTTTCCTCTGGAGCCGGTTGCAGTGGGGCTTTCGCAGGGTCCAACTCGGACGAGTTCAGCTGGCACCGCTGAGTAGTGACGGCATAGTTGCCCGAAACGCTAGCCAGTGTGTCCCTTGGACAGGTGTTTTGTTTCGAAAGTACCATTCGCTTTAACGCGACGACAGTATTTTCGGTGGCGTTCCGATTCATGATACGTCAGCGAGGTTATATCGGCTACGATTCTCCTGGCGTTGGTGGTGCCAGTCAATAATTGGGAGGTTGGTGAATGAAGAATTCACTTGGAAAGCGCGTTCGGATATCTGGGTTAGCTTTAGCGCTCGCATCATCCGCAGGCCTGATCGGCCTTGGCTCCGGGGCACTTGCTACAAATGCCTCCGCGTCGAGCGTGAACAAGAGCGCAACGGTCACGTATGCACTTCCGGCTTCAGTTACGCCGAACTACATCTTTCCAATAATGGGAGCGGCGGTCTACAGTAACGTCAACCTCTACCAGTTCCAACAGTTGATGTTTCGACCGCTCTACTGGTTCGGTCAAGGAACTAAGCCATCTTTCAACGAGTCGCTTTCGCTGGCGCTGGCACCGGTGTACTCAAACGGCGGTAAGACCGTGACCATCAAGCTCAAGAAGTACAACTGGTCAGACGGCAAGCCCGTCACCGCAAGCGACGTCATTTTCTTTATGAACATGTTGAAGGCAGAGAAAAGCATCTGGCCGATTTACGTGGTAGCCGAGTTCCCCGACAACGTAAAGGCAATGTCAGCTCCTAACCCGTCAACGGTCGTCTTCACGTTAGATAAGGCCTACTCCTCGAACTGGTTCCTCTACAACGAACTGAGCCAGATCACCCCTCTTCCCCGGCATGCGTGGGACAAGGAATCAACAACTGGGAAAATCGGCAACTACGACAGCACTACCACCGGGGCCAAGGCAGTTTTCAACTACCTAACCGCTCAGGCGAAGATCCCGACCGCCTACGCGACGAACCCGCTGTGGAAGATCGTCGACGGTCCTTTCAAGTTGCAGTCCTATCAGACGACCGGTTACACCGCGTTCGTTCCGAATGCGAAGTACTCCGGTGCGGTGAAGGCCAAATACGCCAAGTTGATCCTGGAGCCCTTCACGACGGACACCGCAGAGTTCAACTCACTTCGTGCGGGCGCGGTCAACTACGGCTACGTCCCACCGCAAGACGCAGCCCAGATCGCGCTTCTGAAGACCCAGGGATATACGTCGTCACCGTGGATTGGCTGGGGTATCAACTACTTCTCGGAGAACTTCAACAACCCAACCGTTGGACCGATTTTTAGGCAACTGTACTTCCGTCAGGCATTCCAGGAGATGGTCAACCAGCCACAGAATGTCAAAAAGGCCCTCTACGGCTACGGCTATCCCACCTATGGGCCCGTCCCCATCAAGCCGGCGAATGACTTCGCGTCTCCGCAAGAGGCCAACAACCCGTACCCGTTTAGCCCATCAAATTCCGCAAAGCTCTTGAAGAGTCACGGCTGGAACGTGAAGCCCGGTGGTATCTCGACCTGCGCCAAGCCAGGAACTGGTGCTTCTGAGTGCGGCGCGGGTATCCCCAAGGGTCGAAAGTTGATCTTTAACCTGCAGTACATCTCGGGTTTAACGTACGTTTCCGTAGAGATGGAGCAACTTAAGACGAATCTCGCCTTGGACGGCGCGCAATTGAACCTGACGACGGCTCCGTTTGACACGATTCTCTCTAATATGGTCGCGTGCCCGGTCGGACCGACGTGCACCTGGGAGTTCGAGAACTGGGGTCAGGGTTGGTCGTATGGTCCTGATTACTACCCAACTGGTGAGTCAATCTTCGCAACTGGAGTTGGTATGAACGGGGGCAGTTACACGAACGCGACCAACGACGCGAATATCAATGCGACGCACGTCATCTCGGGTACTGCGGTTCTCTACAAGTACGAGAACTACCTTACGAAGCAACTCCCCGATGTGTGGCAGGCCAACCCGGACTTCCAGATCTCTGAAATCAGCACCAAGTTGAAGGGCGTGACGCAGAGTCCGATATTGAACTTCACGCCTGAGTTTTGGACGCTCACTAATTAGTTCGCCGTTGACTAACGACGACCACTCAAGATTGAGTTGATAGAAATGGCGCAAGTTTTGAACATCCGTGTCGACGGGGCCGATGGCCTCGTCGACACGGATGTTCCTTTCTATCTATACGGAGATCCAGAACGCGGTCCGACCATCTCGTTAATTGCCGGCGTGCATGGTTGTGAATATACGTCAATGCTCGGGCTCCGGAGATTCCTTGCTGGGCTCGATGAGACGGCTTTGAGAGGCAGTCTGCGAGTTGTGCCGATAGCGAACATCGCGGCATTCCACGCCCGTGCGGCGTTCGTCGTGCCGCACGACGGTCTCAACCTGAACCGTTGTTTTCCTGGTGATCCGAACGGTAGTTTTTCTGAACGTCTCGCCTATGCGCTCTTTGAGAACGTAATTCGTCCCGCTGATCACCATATCGACTTGCATGCCGGTGACCAGGTCGAGGACCTTGAACCATTCACGATCTACGACGCCTCCAACGTCGAGGAGCAATCGCGTGCAATGGCCTACGCCTACGGGCTCGGTTACGTGGTTCGAGATGATCATTCCGCGAGTCCGATTGCGGGTACGTCGAGCGCTGCAGCGGCGGCGGTTGGGATTGCCTCCATCACCGCAGAAGTTGGCGGACGTGGTCTCGTCGATGAGATCTCGGTGCGCCTGCACGAGGAGGGAATCAATCGGGTTCTTTCGATGCTCGGCGTGCTCCCGGGCTCTTTTCCTCCGGTACCGGACCCGGTCGAACTGGATCACTGGGTCTGGCTGCGGTCGACCGAAGCCGGTTGGTGGACGTCACACGTTAGCGTCGGCGACCAGGTTTCTGCGGGGACGGTAATCGGCACGGTCTCAGCACTCAATGGAAGCGCCGTCGAAGAGATCATCGTCCCAGAGTCGGGCGTTCCGCTCTTTTTGACGACGAGTCCTGCGGTTGCGAAGGATGGTCTGCTGCTCGGCCTCGGAGTCCAGTGAGGGATCGAAGTTCATTCGATGCAACTGAGTTTCAATTCTCTAGAGCAATGAACTATCAGGTAGCTTCAAACTGACGCGCTACCTTTTTCGAAGAATTGGACAGGCGATAGTCGTCGTGATCCTGGTCTCGATGGTCACGTTCCTACTACTGCATCTCCTGCCGGGCGGAGTCGCTCGCGCCGATCTTGGCATGCGCGCGACGCCGAGCGCGATTCGAGACTTTAACGTCGCGAACGGCTACAACCGTGCGCTTCCGATGCAGTACTTGTTGTACATTGACCATCTTCTGCACGGTAATCTCGGTTACTCCTACAAACTCAACGAGCAGGTGAGGACGCTGCTGGCGATGGACGTTCCAAAGAGTGCCTACCTGAGTGGCCTGGCATTGTTCTTTACAGTCATGATCGGTGTTCCGCTAGGCGTCTACCAGGCGGTTCGTCGTAACCATCCCGACGACTACGCGTTCACGAGCCTCGCCTTCGTTGGTTACTCAATGCCCGCATTCTGGCTCGGATTGCTGTTGATCGCTTTCTTCTCCGTGTATATGAAGTGGCTTCCTCCAGCGGCACCAGAGACCGCCAGCGTCGGCGGCGCGATTAGCGACCCGAAGGCGATGATCCTTCCGGTGATTACGCTGACGGTCGGTGGGGTGGCCTGGTTCAGCCGTTACATGCGATCGTCAGTGATTGAGAACCTGGCTCAGGACTATATTCGAACGGCGCGTGCGGTGGGTGCGACAAAAAAGGGTGTGCTTTTTCGCCACATGCTGCGTAACGCGCTTTTGCCTATCGTGACAATGCTTGGGTTGAGCATCCCGGCACTGCTCGCCGGCAACTTGATTACCGAATCGGTCTTTAACTATCCGGGCATAGGACTTTTGTTCTGGAACTCCGCTCAGACACGCGACTACCCGACTTTGATGGCCCTGACACTACTCGTGGCTGTTTTCACTGTGCTGGGCAGCTTGATGGCGGACATCGCCTATGGCATTGTCGACCACCGGGTGCAGCTCGCGTGACGCGCCGTCACCGAGAAAGTGGCATCGAGGTTTCACGTGTCACTTGAGCTTGAGTTGAACCTTGGCGGCGACGACAAATCCAAGCAGATTTCGCAACTGGTTCGCCCCGCGCGAAAGCGCGGTGCGAACGTGTTTGACGTCTTTAGAGAAAACAAGCTTGCGCTGGCCGGAGTGGTCATCATCGTCCTGATTGTGCTCTTCTGCTTCATTGGGCCGCTTTTATACCATTCGAATCAGATCGCTACGAACCTGAACATAGCGAATGATCCGCCAGGAGCAGGACGCCCGCTCGGCACGGACAACGTCGGTTACGACGAACTTGGCCGCCTGATGGTCGGTGGGCAATCCTCGCTGGAGATCGGCATTGTTGCGGCGCTTCTCGCGGGATTCTTTGGTGTGTTCTGGGGAGCCATTGCAGGATTCTTCCGCGGGATTGTGGGAACGATCATGATGCGCATCGTCGATGCATTTCTCGCGATCCCGATCCTGTTCGTGCTATTGCTGATGGCATCGATTATCAAAGTCAATCAACTGAACTTGACGCTGGTCATCGCGGCCTTCTCCTGGCTGGTGCCCGCCCGCCTAATACACGCGGAGACGCTGACGCTTCGGACGCGTGAGTACGTCGAGGCGGTTAAGGGCATGGGTGGTGGGGCAGGTCGGAGCATTTTCTTTCACGTGATTCCGAACGCGATCGGCACGATTGTCGTGAACATAACCTTCCAGGTCGCTGACGCGATTCTCTCCTTGGCGGCACTTGGCTTCCTGGGCTTTGGGATTGCACCACCAGCCGCGAACTGGGGCGCGATGCTCTCCCAGGGCGTGACCTACATCTACGCCGGCGAGTGGTGGCTGATCTACCCCGCCGGAGTCATGATCATTCTGACGGTGATGGCGTTCAACCTCATCGGCGACGCGCTTCGCGACGCCTTCGACGTGAGGCTGCAGCGCAGGTAGTGCCTTCACTTCCCAGAGACTACCGACGGACAGCCTTGGTTGCGAGCAGTTAGAATTCTTTCTGACTAATTATTGGAGTATGTTTTGCAACGCTGTTCGCTTCTAATGACGAAAAGAGGCTCTCGCCTCACTCTCCGGAGAAGGCAGACTCGAATCTTCGTACTCCCGTGTAATGGCGAGGAGCCGTCGTTGAAGTCCGTGAATTAGTGCAGAAGGCGTGGTTGGAGTAATGGGAAACGCTGAATCGACAGGAAGCCAACAAAAGGTTGCTGTCGTTACCGGGACGGCACACGGAATCGGGGCGGCCATTGCCGCCGCACTTGAGAGGGACGGCAACAAAGTCTACGGCGTGGATAAGGACACGGTGGACGTGACGGACTCATCCGCGGTGGACGCCTTCTTCGCCGAGATTGGCAACGTCGACATCCTGGTCAACAACGCCGGCGGCGTCGTGGGCCAGGTGCACCACTCGATCGAAGAGATCGCCGACGAGGATTGGTCCGCCGTGATCGCGGCAAACCTGACCAGTACGTTCAACTGCACCAGAGCAGTTGTCACGAGCATGAAGAGCCGAGGCTGGGGTCGAATTGTTAACATCTCTTCTGGCGCGGGCCGTAGCGTGAGTTTGACCGGCATCCAGGCTTACGCGTCATCGAAGGCTGGACAAATCGGCTTCACGCGTCAAATGGCTCACGAACTGGGCCCGTTCGGCATCACGGTTAACTGCATCGCTCCAGGATTCGTGCTCTCGAACCCTACGACCATTGAACAATGGGAGAGTTACGGCGAGAAGGGTCAGACAGCCCTCGTCGAAGGCATCGCGGTGCGCCGACTCGGTGTGCCAGAGGACATCGCTCACGGTGTCCAGTTCTTTGTCTCCGAACGGTCGTCGTGGATCACCGGCCAGACCATCTCGATTGACGGTGGAAATGCTCTCTTTTAATTCGGCTGACGAAGAGTACATTGAAGAACTCGCTGACTACGTCGCGATACCCAGCGTGAGCCGGGACGCGACAGCAGAAACCATGCGTTCCGCGGCCGAATGGCTCGCTGCGCAGTTGTCCTTTGCTGACGGCCGCGTCGTTGCTTCCGCGGGGCACCCGGTCGTGCGAGCTGACTGGCTGAAGGCTCCGGGCGCTCCGACAATCCTGGTCTATGGGCATTACGACGTGCAACCAACCGGTGATCTCGCCGAGTGGAAGACGCCACCATTCGAACTTATTCGCGAAGGTAACGTGATCCGCGGACGAGGGGTAACCGACGACAAGGGTCCGGTGTACATAGTGCTCAAAGTGGCGCAGGCCTTTATCGCGCAGGAGAAAGCGCTGCCCTTGAACGTCAAGTTCGTTTTCGAAGGCGAAGAGGAGATTGGCAGTGCGCATTTCCCGAAGTTCTTGAGCGAACATGCGGACGAACTCGCCGCTGATCTGGTGATCTCGGCCGACGGAGCTATGTGGCGGCCGAGTGAGCCATCGCTGTCCATTGCCTCAAAGGGCCTCGTCACTCTGGACATTGAGGTCACCGGGGCCAAAGAAGACCTGCACTCTGGACGCTTCGGCGGCACTGTAGCTAACCCGCTGCATGCTCTCACTGAGATCTTGGCTAGTCTGCATTCGGCCGATGGCCGAATTGCGGTTCATGGCTTCTACGACGGGATCCCGGAGCTGAGCGTGGGCCGCCGAGCCGAAATCGCGGCGATACGTTTCGACGATGAAGGTTATGTGGCCGACCTCGGCATTGATGAGGTCTTCGGCGAAACCGGCTTCAGCACTCTTGAACGCCTCTTTGAACGTCCGACGCTTGAGATCAACGGTGTGAAGGCCGGGGGTAAGTACACGGTTATTCCGCATATCGCGACTGGTCACGTTTCCTGTCGGTTGGTGCCCGGACAACGTCCCGAGCACGTGCTCCAGGCCATCACTGAGCACGTGCTCGCCCGGAAGTTCTCGGGGATTCGTGTTACCGTCGATCCGGACGAGGGCGGTGTGCCCGCATATACAATTCCCGCTGATCACCCGGCGATCCGAGCCGCGAGAGCCGCGCTGGAACACGTCTATCCGGGTCAGGAGGTGCTACTCGCGGTGATAGGCGGAACGTTGCCCGCCACGGCGCTGTTCGAAGAAGTACTCGGCGTCAAGACGCTCTTCTTCTCGTTCTCCACGGCAGATGAGCAATTACACGCACCGAACGAATTCATGCGGATCCCTCGATTGCGTGAAGGCATGCGCGCCTGGGAGCAACTCTGGCGGCTGCTCGCTGAGGGTCCGCACCGACTTTCCCCGGTTTCCAAAGGCCCAGTTGCGCGATGAGCACGGATCCGTACGTCTCTTATGGCTACCTCACTGCGGGCGTTGACCTGCCCACCTTCGAACTCGCGCCGGAGTTTGGTCGGGTTCCGCCTTACGCGAGTGGGTTAAGCCCCGCCGACCAGTCACGGGCCACACGGCTACTGCGCGACAATATCGTGATCAGTTTGCATGATCATCCGGTGAGGTTTCCCAACGATATGCACCAGACCCCTGAGTACAACCGCACTGGTCGTCAACATACTGGCTTCGCTGGATTGAAGGCATCTGGCATGACTGTGGTATTCGACAACATGATGGATGGCACCGCTTGTGTCACAGGCAATGCTCCCTGGCGGTGGTTGGACATCATTACCGATTTGGGCATGCGACAAGCCGATATTGCTCACCAAAGCGACATCATCGTGATTCGGACATTGGCCGATATCGACTACGCCCACCGAACGGACAAGGTTGGACTGGTGTTCGGTCTGGAGGCGGCAACACCGATCGAGAACGAGATCGATCGGCTCGACGTCTTGCACGGCTTGGGTCTTCGACAGATCGGTATCGCTTACTCCGACGCGAACTCGCTCGGCAGTGGCCTCAACGAGATCACCGATGGCGGCCTGACCAGCTTCGGTGGGCGCGCGGTCGCACGGATGAACCAACTCGGCTTGGCCATTGACATTTCACACTCCTCGGACCAAACCGGCATAGATGTCTGCGTCGCCAGCGAGCGTCCGGTGTTTATGACTCACGCCGGTGCTCGTGCCATTTGGGACACGCCCCGGATGAAGACTGACAGGGTCCTGCGCGCGGTGGCCGAAACAGGCGGCGTGATCGGGATGTCGGCGGCCCCGCATACCACGCTGTCCCATGCGCATCCGAGGCACAACATCCTCTCGGTGATGGACCACTTCCTTTACTGCGTGGACCTCGTCGGCATTGACCATGTCGCGTTCGGACCCGACACCCTTTACGGAGATCACGTCGAACTACATAACGTCTTTGGACACTTGCTCACAGTTGGGACTCCGGGTGGTTCACCCTTTGAGAAGGTTGAGTATGTGGACGGACTGGAGAATCCGACCGAGAACTTTCAGAATATTTGTGGCTGGCTCGTGCAGCAAGGCTTTTCCGACACAGAGATTGCTGCAGTGCTGGGTGGCAACATCATCCGAGCACTTGAAGGGATCTGGGTCTAGCGATGACGGTGCCAGTACCGAGTCGTTCTGGTCAATTTTCAAACAAGGCGACACGATGTTGAGTCATCGCGAGCTTCTTGCGGCCTTTGAAAACCGCGATCGTGAAGCCGCAGAAGCCGCCATCAGTACTCATATCGAGCACTCTCACACTACGCGGCGAAGAAGGACGGGCGTAATCAAATCGCTTCCAACTAAAACTCGGGGCAGATCAGTTTTCCTCAATCCGCTGCGTCAAATATGAAACGTTCAGTGGCGTGGGAGTCGTTGGTGATTCGATGGAATGGTCATTGGACTCGAAGTGTGTCGTCTCGTCTGCCGAGTGTGGCACTGGCGGCATGCGATTCGTCAGGTGCCTGACTTCAGGGTGAGACTCCGAATTCGGCGGCGAGACTCGCACTCGAGTCCGGCAAAATGTAGATCTGGCGGATGAATACTCAAGCAATGAGGGCCAGAGAAAACTCGATCACTGAGGCGTTTCGTCCATGATCACCAGTCACTGTACGTTCTGTTAGTGGCGGAACTCCCCATTTTCGACGCACAAGACGGCAGCCTGGAGTCGCTCGTTCGAATCGACGGCGCGTCCGCGGACAAAGGAGGCGGCTCGTCTCCTTTCGCTTGTTCGCTTGTCGTAGTTGAATGGGGTCAACAAGTGCT
>Ga0208849_1000158_pt1 | contig 67285 bp, 68 predicted proteins | sample NGESurdeep072012_10_FD_184470 | JGI IMG/M metagenome (GOLD analysis project Ga0208849, IMG submission 184470) | Arctic peat soil microbial communities from Barrow, Alaska - NGEE Surface sample 53-3 deep-072012 (SPAdes) | ecosystem: Environmental > Terrestrial > Soil > Wetlands > Peat ...
CGTCGTCGCGGAAATGCAGCTTCGCCTGCATGTCGCCGCCGATCGTCTTGATCGCGCAGGCCGCAAGCACGCCTTCAGTCGCGCCCCCCGAACCCATCATGCAGTGGATGCCAAACCGGGTCTCGAGCGCCGCCTCCAGCGCCGCGCCGACGTCCCCTGCTGTGATGAGCTTGATCCGCGCCCCGACGTCGCGAATCTGGGCGATCACGTCGTGGTTCCGGTCGCGGTCGAGCACTACGACGGTCAGCTCCTGGACCGGCAAGCCCTCCGCCTTCGCGATCCGTCGAAGGTTCCATTCGACAGGCATCTCGAGGTCGATGACGCCCCGTGCCCGCCGTCCGACGACCAGCTTCTGCATGTAGTGCGCGTGGGTGGTGAACATCGTCCCGCGCTCGGCCAGCGCAACCACCGAGATGGCTCCCGGAAGGCCCGACGCGGTCAGGCTCGTGCCTTCGATGGGGTCGACCGCGACGTCGACCTCGGGCTCGAGGCCGTTGCCGATCGGCTCGCCGAAATAGAGCATGGGGGCCTCATCCTTCTCACCCTCGCCGATGACGACGGTGCCCTTCATGTCGACCGATGCCAGGGCGCTCCGGATCGCCTCGACGGCGCGGGCGTCGGCTGCTTCCTTGTTGCCTCGACCCTGCAGCGGCGCCGCAGCGAGGGCGCCGGCCTCGGTAACGCGCAACAGCTCGAGGGCCAGGTTGCGATTGATCTTCGGTTCTTCAATCATCGGCTTAGCAGGGTATACGAAGCCGCTTCGCGTTCCGCGTCAACCCATGCCGTGATGGCGGATCGGCAGCTTGTCAGCTTCGACCCACAGGTCGTTTCTTGCGCGCCAGCCGGCGGTCGCCATCCCGGTCGACATAAACGCACGTGGGTCGAGGACGGCGGTGATCCGCACCGTCACGCCTGACCTTTACATCACCACTTCGTGGGAGCGTAGCTCAGTAGGGAGAGCGCCCGACTGATAATCGGGAGGCCGCGAGTTCAAATCTCGTCGCCTGCCTTCGCAGAGGGGCCTCCCGACCCGCCTCACCGCCACACCTCCTGCCAATGCTCACACCTCACCGCCGGGTGTAGCTCACTTCTCTGCGGGATGCGGTTCGGAATCGACCACCCCGACCGCCAGGATGTCTGACTCAGCCCTGGCCCGGATTGACGGCGGCCCCGATAAGTGACATGGTCTGGTTGATTCTGTAAGAGCCCCAGGCTGGGTGATCACCAGGAGGTGACGCAATGGTCAAGGTGACCGTTTTGTACGACCAACCCGAAGATGCAGCCGCGTTCGAGAAGTACTACCTCCAGACCCACCTTCCAGACCACGGAGCGAAGCTCCCCTACGCGACCAAGCTGGAGGCAAACAAGGCGGCGGGGGATCAGCCTCCCTACTACCGGACCGCCGACATCTACTTCGACGACATGGCGTCACTGCAGGCATGCCTCGGATCCCCTGTCGGCCAGGCCGCCGTCGCCGACCTGGACAACTTCGCGAAGGGTCGCTACAAGGTCCTGATCACCGAGGTTCAGCCCGTCAAGCTTGCCGCGACCGCGAGGGCGTAGGGCCAGAGCGGCTCGCTTTTCAGCACCGGCATCACCGAGCCGCCGACCTCGATGCGGCTCGGAATGTCGGTCGACTCCCGGTAGGTCAGCTCGATGTGGATGAAGCTCTGCCGGCCCATCTTCGTCCCCTGCTCGCTGACGAGCGACACCTTCGGCGCTGCGCGGTCAGAAATCGATGCCGCCATCGGAATGGGAAGCACGTCTCGAGGTATCGCCCTGGTTCACGAAGGCGCTCAAGGCAGCCGACCTATCAGCCGACTTGAGTCTCCACGACTTGAGGCATTTCTTCGCCAGTCTGGTGATCCGCCAAGGTGCCGACGTGAAGCTCGTGCAGAGCCGACTCGGCCACGCCCCGGCTCAGACCACGCTCGACGTCTACGGCCACCTCTGGCCGGATCACGACGACCGGACGCGCTCGATGGTCGATGAGGTCTTCGCTGGAGTCGAGGCCGCGTACACAACCAGGAGTTCTTGAAAGCGGGGCCGATTCGTCTGGGCCGCGTTCCCGTCCTGTGTACTTTTGTGTACTCGACGGTAGTGATTAGGTCAGAAGACCGCACACATCCGCTGTATGACTCGTATTTGAAAATGCCACTTTCGGTCGCTCGCAGGTCGGCCTAAAAGAACTCACCCCAGAACTTCCTGACCCGGCCGACTGGGTTGGGCACAGCCCTGAACGTTACGACCGCAGGGTGTGGAGATGCGTCGACGATGGCCACGGGCTCGGAATCCGGCACTCCCTCGGGATGGACCCGGATGACCCCGAGGTGGACCCCACCCTCCTGGACCACGAGGGCGCCCACCTTGGCATCGCCCTCGAGACGTCCGGTGGACGTGATCTTCAGCCGGTTGGACGCGACCACGTTGCCTCGAACGAAGCCGGCGATGGTCACCCTCTCGCTGCGGATGTTCGCCTCGACATGCGCTTCCGGACCGATCAGCAGATCGCCGTCACATTCGATATGGCCGCTGAAATTGCCGAGCACCTGGCCGCCGCTCTTGACCTGGAGCTTGCCCGACAGGATGTCGTCGCGCGCCAGGATCGTCGCCTTCGGCTCGAGCCCGTATGGCTCGGAGCCACCGTTCGAACTGGAAACGCCAACCGTCTCCGCCACTGCGTCAGTCACTTGCACCCCTCCTGTTGCCCAGCTTCAGACTGGGTCCCCACCTACTCGCAGCATAACTGCTACGGCGCCGATCAGAAAGTGGATCTACGGGTCAGGGTGGGTGGCGAGATAGTCCAGGACCGCCTCGCGCGCCGGCGGGATCTCGCCGTCGATGACCAGCTCCTCGAGACGCTTCTTGATCCGGCCGACCTCTGGACCCGGGCCAATTCCGCGCGCGCGCATCACATCCTCGCCGGTGACCAGGGGGGCGAGGCGGGATGGCTGCTCGCGCAGCACCGCCTCGAGGCGCGCCTGCAGCTCGTCGAGCTTCTCAGGCTCGGGATAGGCCGACGCCGCAATGTCGGCGCGGGCCAGGGCCATCAGGCGGTCCAGCTCCGGGCCGGCGTCGCGCGCCAACCGCCTCACCGCGCCATCGGACCACTCGGCGCTGTAGTACACGGGGCGCAAGTGCAGCCGGACGAGCTTGACCACCGTCTCGATCTCCTTCTGCGAGAAGCGCAGGCGCTCGAGCGCCGACCTCGCCAGGTTCGCTCCGACAAGCTCGTGTCCCGTGAAAGCGCCGTCGGGTGTGGCGGTCGAAGGCTTGCCGGCATCGTGGAACAGGGCCGCCAAGCGTTCTACGAGCTCGGGCGGCACCCGCTCGACCGTGAGCAGTGTGTGGCCGTAAACATCGTGCGTGTGATAACCGCTTTGCTGGACGCCCTTGGTGGCTGCGATCTCCGGAAGAACAGCTTCGAGAAGGTCTCCCGCATCAAGCAGCTCGAACCCGAGACGGGGACGGGGCGAGACGAGCATCCTCCGAAGCTCCGCCGCGATCCGCTCGGCGGAGATCACCGGCGGCGCCAGCCGGCCTTTCATCTGGCGCATGGCTGGAAGCAGGTCGGGCGTTAGATCGAAATCGAGCTCCGACGCAAAGCGAATCGCGCGCAGCATCCGAAGGGGATCGTCGGCAAAGGTGCGGAGCGGATCGGTGGGCGTGCGCAGGAGGCGCGCGTCAAGGTCCTTCCGACCTCCGAGGCGGTCATGGATCTGGCCGTCGAAGTCCATGAGCAGCGTGTTGATGGTGAAGTCGCGCCGCTGGAGATCCTCGTCCAACGTTGCCCGGCGGACGTCGGGCTTCCTCGAGTCGGACGCGTACGACTCGGCACGAGCATTGACGAACTCGACCATATGCCCCTGAAGTGCCACCTGAGCCGTGCCGAAACGCTCGAAGGTGACTGGTGGGCCAGTGCCCGCGAGCCCGGCGAAGCGCTCCGCCAGCTTCAGCGCGTCACCGCGTTCCACGACCACGTCGGGATTGGGGTGAGGCCGCCCGAGGAGCTTGTCGCGAACATAACCGCCCACCACCCAGGCCTGCGCGCCGAGATCGGCCGCCGCCCGCTTGAGGAGCCCGAGGAGCTCCTCGTCGCCCAACGTTATTGGTTGATGCGCGCCCATTCCACGGCTCCAACCTGCCCGGCGCGATCGCCCAATCGGGCGCGGCGCACGCGGGGCCGGCGGGCCGGCTTGATGAAAGGCGACGAATGCAGGGTTTCGACGATCGTCGGCTCGACCAGCGCCCACGAGCGGGACACACCCCCGCCGATCACGAACATCTCGGGGTCGATGACATTGGTCAGGCTGATCAGCGCCATGCCCATGTATCGCGCGGCGCGCTCCACGACCATCCGCGCGCGCTTGTTGCCCTGCGCGGCGGCCGCGAACAGCTCGGCCGCGGTGTGGCCGGTCTCGCGGGCCAGGTTCGCGCCGCCGATAAAGGCCTCGAGGCAGCCGCGCTGACCGCAGGTGTCGAGTGGACCGTTGGGGTCGATGATCATGTGCCCGACCTCGCCCGCCGTTCCGTGCCCGCCACGATGCAGCTTGCCGTCGATGATCAGGCCGCCGCCCACACCTGTGGACCACGTGATGTAGACCATGTTGCGGGTGCCGCGGCCGGCGCCGCGGTGAAACTCTCCGAGACCTGCCATGTCGGCGTCGTTGGCGAGGTGCACTTTCGCGCCCGTCGCGCGGCTCAACATCGCCGCCAGCGGCACGTTTCGCCAGGGTAGGTTGGGCGGGTTGACGAGGACGCCCCGTTTGAGGTCGATCGGCCCGGGTGCGCCGATGGCGATGCTGCGGACCTTCTCGCGGCCGCGATGCCGGTCGATCTCGGCCGCGGCCCAATCGACCATCGCCTGCGGGCTCCCGAGGAGCGGCGTCTTGGTCTTGACGCTGGCGATCAGGTTTCCGTCCGAGCGGGCGAGCGCGACTCGAACCTGCGTCCCGCCAAGGTCGATTCCAGCCAGCATTCTTATTTGGTCACGAGGCCAGAAGCTGCTGGCCGCGAAGCGCGGACAGGATCTCGATCGGTCCCCGCGCGCGGTTGAACGTGTAGAAGTGAAGTCCCGGCACGCCCGCCTCGAGCAGCTCTGCGCATTGTGCGATGCAGTGCCCGACGCCAATGTTGCGCACCGCCTCCTCATCGGGGGCCCGGTCGATCGCCGCCTGCAGGCTCACCGGAACCGTCGCGCCCGACATCGCGGTCATGACGGCCAGCGAGCGCCGGCTCGGCACCGGCATCAAGCCGGGGACGATCGGGACCGTGATGCCCGCCGCTCTCGCCCGCGCCACCAGGTCGAAATAGAAACGGTTGTCGAAGAAGAGCTGTGTGATGAGGAAGTCCGCCCCAGCCTCCACCTTGAGCTTCATGTAACGGAACTCATAATCGAGGTCAGGACTCTCCGGATGCTTTTCCGCACTGCAAGCCGCTCCGATGCCGAAGCGGTAACCGTTGCGGCGTACAAAGGCGACAAGGTCGCTTCCGTGCGTGAGCTGAGGATCAGCCGGCGTGAACCGCTCGCCTGGCTTCTGCGAGTCGCCGCGCAGCGCGAGCACGTTCGCGATTCCCTCCCTCTCCATCCAGTTGAGAATCTGGCGTGTCCGGTCGGCCGAGTTCGCACACGTGAGGTGGGCCATCGCCTCGATGTGGTAGTGCCGCTTGATCCGCGTCACCAGCTCGAGCGTCTTCTCGCCGGTCCGCAACCGGTAGGTCACGGACACCCAGTCGGGCGCGTGACCGGCGAGGGTCGCCACAGTCCGCTCGAGCACGTCGACCTCGCTCTCGTCGCGCGGAGCCATGAACTCGAACGAAACGCTGGGCCGAGGACGGGACAGCATTTCGACGATCCGCATGTGGCGGGAACTCTATCGCAACACGCGAGCGTCTCCGACCCGGCGCGTCACGCGCTCTGCGTCGAGATGCTCGAGCAGGGCGAGCACCGGACGGCGGCTGGCGCCCATGCGATCGCGCAGCTGCGCGACCGTGATCGAACCGCTGTCCGAGATGATTTCGCGCACCATCGCGACTGCCGTCGCGTAGGCATCCTTGGTAAAGGCGATGTCATCGCCGACCCGGACGATGTCTCCTCGCTGCGCCAGCGCACGGACGACCTCGGCGCTTGCGCCGGTCTGCCTGATCGCGTCGGAGAGCGATGGCGGAGCGAGCGGCGACCGGGCGAGCAGCTCGACCAGCGGTCCGGCCGCAGCGCCGTCCGCGTCCAGCTGTACGCGATGGCCGGGCAGCGCGACCGCACCGTCTGGTTCCGCCACGCGGCCGTCCTCGAGGAGGCCCTGGACGACCCATGGGAACGAAGCCGGCGCCACGCCCAGCTTGCTGCGCAGCTCCTCGCGCGCCATCCCCGCTCGCAGCGGATGTGCCGCGTGGTAAGCCTCCAGCTCCCTCGTCGCGTGGTCCGAGATCGACTGCCATGCTGCTGAGTCGAAGAGCCACTCGCCGATGCGCCTGGCCTTCAACGCGGCAACATCCGCCTCTGGCGCCAAGGTGGCCTTCAGCAGCGCGGCCGCGGCAACGCCGCGGGGATACTTGCGCAGCTCCTCTTGCAGGACCTCGCCGGCGGCGCGGCGCTCGAGAGACTCGCGGACCGTGCTGTCGTGGCGAGAGTGCTTTCGCGGGTTGACGTCGACCAACCTGCCGCCCGCGATCGTCGCGGACGGGCTGGGGACCCTGAGGATGAACCGATCCTGCCCGGCTGCCGCGATCGGACGCTCGAGGTACAGCTGCACCCAGCCCTGGCCGCCCGCGGCGATCTCGTCACCTTCGAGCAGGATCACGCGGCAGCCCACCTCGGCGGTCCCTGTGTGCAAGAGGAGCTCGATCCCGTGGCGGAGCGCATGGGGCGCCGACGCGAGCACGCGGATCGTGGCGTCGACACGTCGGGTCGCGGTGAGCGTCCCCGGACGGCCCAGCACGTCCCCGCGCGCGAGCTGGTCTCTCTCCACGCCGGCCAGGTTGGCGGCGACCCGGCTGCCCGGCGATGCGGTTTCGACCTTGCGGCTGTGCTGCTGCAGACCGCGGACGCGTGCCATGCGGCCGCCCGGGACGACCTCGAGCTCTTGGCCCACCGTCAAGGTTCCATCGACCAACGTGCCGGTCACGACCGTACCGAAGCCGCTCATGGTGAAAACCCTGTCAATGGGGAGTCGCGGCCGGCCAAGATCAGGCCTCGAGGCGGCGACGTCGAGAAGCGCGTCCAGCGCCGCGACGAGCTCGGCTTTTCCCTCACCGCTCACTGCCGAAAACGGGATGACTGGCGCGCCCTGCAGCGAGGTGCCTGAGATTGTCTCAACGACCTCGGACTTCACGAGCGAGAGCCAGTCCGGATCGACCAGGTCGACCTTCGAGAGCACCACCACGCCGCGCCTTACATCGAGCAGGTCGATGATCTCCAGGTGCTCGCGCGTCTGAGGCATGACGCCCTCGTCGGCCGCGATCACCAGCATCACGGCGTCCAGGCCGTGCGTGCCGGCCAGCATGTTGCGGATGAAGCGCGCGTGCCCGGGCACGTCGACGATGCCGACCTCGAGGCCGCTCGGCAGGCGCAGGTGCGCGAAACCGAGGTCGATCGTCATGCCACGCCGCTTCTCTTCGGCGAGGCGGTCGGGGTCGATCCCGGTCAGGGCAGTGATCAGGGTCGATTTACCGTGGTCGATGTGTCCGGCCGTGCCGATGACAAAATTGCCCTCTCCCTTCAGGGGGAGGTCAGGTGGGGGTGCGCTGGAATTGATAGTCACAGCCCGACACTGCGCACGGCCACCTCCACCGCGTCGAGCAGCGTCTCGTCCTCCCCCTTCAACACCGTGCGTGGGTCGAGGCAGCACGCATCCTGTTCTATGCGGGCGATCACCGGCGGCTCGCCGTGCCGTAAGGCGGCGGCAAGGCGCGAGGCGGGTCCAGAGAGAGAAAGGAGCACGGTCGGCAGGCCGTGCCCCGGCACCGAACCTCCGCCGACCGCCGATTCGCCCGCGACGAGCGTCACGCGCACGCCTCGTTCCGCGAGCTTGACCGACCACATTGCCGCACGACGCCGGACGTCTTCGACTGTGGCTCGGACCATCCGTTCGACAGGGACCTCATCCAGCCTTCCCGTGAGCCGCTGACGCAGCGTCGCCTCGAGAGCCGCCAGCGTCAGCTTGTCGATGCGGACGGCGCGCGCGAGGGGATGGCGGGCCATCTTCTTGACCGCAGCCGCTCCAGCCTCCCCACGGCCAAGGACGATGCCCGCCTGAGGCCCGCCGAACAGCTTGTCGCCAGAGAAAGTCACGACGTCGGAGTGCTGCAGGGACTCGGCGACAGTCGGCTCATCGGCGATGGGCTCGGTCGCGCCGCTGCCGAGATCGTCGATCAGGAGCAGGTCGTGGGCACGAGCGATCTCGGACATCTGGGCCAGGGACGCCGTCTCGGTGAAGCCGGCAACACGAAAGTTCGAGGTGTGCACGCGCAGAAGGGCAGCGCTTCGCGACGTGATCGCCTGCTCATAGTCGTCCTGCCGCGTCCGGTTCGTGGTCCCGACCTCGACCATTCGCGCGCCCGACAGCCGCATCACGTCCGGCATGCGGAACGAGCCGCCGATCTCGACCTGCTGGCCGCGCGAGACGATGACCTCTTTGCCCTTGCACAATGCGGTCAGCGCGAGGAGGATCGCGGCCGCGTTGTTGTTCACGACAAAGGCCGCCTCGCACCCGAAGAGCCGGCTCAGGAGGCCGGAAAGGAGGGCGGCCCGCTCACCTCGGCGCCCCGAGTCGAGGTCCAGCTCGAGGTTGCTGTAGCCGGCGGCGACCGCAAGGGCATCCACGGCAGCCCTTGACAGTGGCGCTCGGCCGAGGTTGGTATGGAGGATCACGCCGCTCGCGTTGATGACGCTGCGCAGCCGGGGCGCGAGGGCGGCTTGCAGCGTGGCGCCGACTCGCTCCACGCGTTCGCTCTCGTCCACCTCAGCGCCCGCACGCTCTAGCGCCACCTGGTGACGCAGCGCCTCCACGACCCTCGCGCGGCCGAACTGCTTGACGAGCTCCGCGTAGGCGGGCTCGTTCACCAGCCCACCTACGGCGGGCAGGGATGAAGTCCGTTGAACCCGGGAATCCCGTAACCGGCGCATCCGCCGAATGAGATTAGGCTCGCGGGCCAGTAGAACGGCGTCATCACGATCGACAGGAGGCTGCCGCCCTGGAAGAGCTGCCAGAGGAAGATCACGACGATGCATCCCACCCAGATCTGCTGCCGGCGCGAGTTGACCTGGAAAAAGAAGCGTGCGTTGCGGCTGCGGAAGATGGCCTCGATCACGGCCCAGCCGTCCAGGCCGGGGATGGGCAGCAGCTGGAAGGCGAACATCGACAGGTTCAGAAACACGATGGCGTAGATCGCCGTCCCGAAGAGTCCGGGCGTCAGATCGAGCGTCGAATGCATGCCCACCCGGGTCAGGAACCGCCAGAGGAAGCCGAGGACGATGGCGACGACAAGGTTCGCCGCCGGCCCGCCCAGCTCATGGATGACCCGCTGCCCAACCGTGCTGATCCGGTTTGGCTGAACCGGCACCCTGCGGCCCCATCCCACGAGCGCCACGACCACTGCGATGACTCCGAGGGGGTCGAGGAAGCGCCGCGGATTCGGCGTCAGGTAGCCGAAGTACCGCACCGAGCGGTCGCCGAGGATGTAGGCGGCAAGGGCGTGTCCGACCTCATGCACCGGGATGGCAACGAGGATGGCGGGCACCAACAGGAGCGCCGCCAGGACAAAGGCTACGAAGTTCGTCAATCGATCGGGATTTTGCCGACGCGCTTGGACGGCCGCCGCCGCGAGGGCGCACGACGGGCGCCGGTTGACGCCGGCCGCCGGCGTCCGCCGGCAGGAGTCGCGGTGACCCGGTGCTCGTAGATGAGCATCAGCGCGGTGATCAGCTCGCGCTGCGCATTGAGCAGGTGCACCTGGGCCGCAGGCGGGACCATGTCTGACAGCAGGTGGCCGACCCGCGAACCCAGCTCATTGACTGTCTCGATCAGACGTTCCCCGTCGCGACTCATTTCTTCTTCTCCTGAGTGGTCGCCTTCTGCTCCCGGCGGGCGAATCGAACGCGAAGCTCACCGTCGCTCACCGTCGCGCTGGTCGTGTCGCGCTGCGCGAGGACGCGCGGCAGCGAGATTTCACGGCGGTAGTTGCCGAGCGTGACGTATAGCTCACCGTTGTGCCGGCTGAGGTCGACAGCCGAGCGGTCCGCGAACGGGACCTTGAGCGTAAGGACGTAGTCGGTTCCGTCCTTGTCGATGCGCTGAGGATTGGAGGTCGCGAAGTGCTCGGAGGGATCGCGCTCGCCGTATGTCTCACGCGCCATGCGGAGCAGCATCTTTTCGCCGACCACCTCGCGGTCGAACAGCGGGACGTTGAAGATCGGAATGCCGGCAAACGACTGCTCGACCTCAACCTGGTAGCGCTTGTGGATCTCCTGCCATTTCTGGAACAGCTCGTCGTGCAGCTCGCCAGGCAGCAACCGATTGACGATCACCGCGTCGGTGACGTAGCCGAACAAGCTGAGGTACGTGTATGCGCGCTTGGCCTCCTTGACGACCATCTTCTCGAGGTTGAGCACGATGCGGACGGTGGTCATCGATGCGTCCGTGAGGAGATCACGCATGCCGCCCAGGTCGAGCAGCAGGTCTTTCAGCGAGGCATAGATCTCGTCGGATGGAAGCGGCATTCCGATCATCGGCTGCAGTATCGGCCGCGCCACGCGCATCGCGCGTCGCTGCCACGGAAAGATCTTGTCGAGCCACCACTTGGCGGCGTCGGGGAAGGTCAGGAGCTGCAGTGTCTCGCCGGTCGGCGCACAGTCGACGATGAGCACGTCGTGCTCGGATCGCTGGGCGTAGTGCTTGATCCACATCAGCGAGGCGATCTCGTCCATGCCCGGCGGGTTGGCCACCTCGTCCGCCACCACCTCGTCCAGGCCCTGGGTTGCGAAGACCTCCGCGGCATACTCGTGCAGCTTCACCCAGTGGCGCTGCATCTCGTGCAGCGATGACACCTCATGCGCCCACAGGTGGTCGGAGATCGGCGTCAGATCGTGACCGAGCTCGATGTCGAACGAGTCCCCCAGGGAATGGGCGGGGTCCGTGCTCATGATCACCGTCCGGTAGCCGGCCCTGGCGCACTGGACCGCGGTGGCGGCGGCGACGGAGGTCTTGCCAACGCCACCCTTGCCCGTGAACAGGATCACCCGCACGCGGTGGAGTCTACGTGAGGGCTTGAGAGCCCGGACTTGGCTAGCTCTGCGCTCCGGAGGGACTCTTCGAATCGCGCCTTTTCTTCAGGTGCTCGAGCACCTTGACGGTGGCCTCGGTGTTGCGCTCGATCTCCTCGAGGATCTCGAGTGTCGCTTTCTCGGCCACCTCGGCCACCTCGGCCGCGTGCTCCAGCCGCAGGCGGTCCTTCTGCGCCTGGCGGTTACCCGAAAGCAACAGGACGGGACCTGTGAAGGCAGCCTGGATGGTGAACATCAGGTTCAAGAGGATGAACGGATAGAGGTCCCACCTGTGGGTGAAGAATTCGATGGAGTTGAGGGTCACCCAGATCGCGATGAGGACGCTCTGGATGATCAGGAACCACCACGAACCAATGCCTGCGGCGGCCTGGTCCGCGACCCGCTCACCAGGGGTGGCCTCGTCGTGGAAGAGCTGGTTGACCGGGTGCTTGTGCTTGGCCGCAACCGTCCTCCGCGCAGTTGTGACTTTGTCGTCAGCCGACGTCAAGCGAAGTCCGCCTCGAGCTCTTTGAGGATGCGCAATGTGAGGTCGGTGTTCTTCTTGATCTCGACGAGGATGCGGTTGATTTGTTCCTCGCCCTTGTCTGCTTCGTCGGCCATGTGCTCCAGCGTGATGCGGTCCTTCTGCGCATGCCGGTTGCCCGCCAGCAGCACGATGGGGCCTGCGTAAGTGGCCTGGAAGGAGAGCACAAGGTTGAGGAGGATGAACGGGTATGGATCCCAGCGCTTGACAAAGAGGCCCCAGAAGTTGACCGCTGCCCATGCGAGCAGCAGCACAGATTGAATGATGATGAACGGCCACGAGCCCAGGGCTGCTGACACCTGGTCCGCGAGGCGCGCCCCGCGGCTGGCCTCCTCGTAGTGCGCCCTGTTGATGGGGTGCTTGTGGTCCGAATTGGGGTTGCGATGCTTTTGACGAAGCCGGTGGACTAAGACGTGCGAACCGGAGGCATCAGGCTGCGCCATCGGGTTGAAAGGTTAGCGGCGGGGCCAGCCAGTGTCTACGAAAGTGCTGCTATTTGACGATCATGGGAACAGCGAACGAGCCGACGCCCAGGAGTACGACCATGGCCACGCCGACGACGGCCAGCCGCACCAGGTCCTTCGTGAAGTAAGGGACGCGGTCGAGCGGAATCGACGGGTCTGCCGACTCGACGATGTAGCGGCCGCCGCGGACCTTGGTGAACTGATTGCGCGCCCCGAGCGACATCTCGACGGAGCGAACCAGTGCCTGGTCTCCACCGACTCGAGCCTGCGAGACGCTGCGCGCGGGCCCAGCCTGCATTGCTGTCGTTGTGGTCGCGCCCGCGCCAGGGGTAAGCGGTCCTGCGGGCCTGACCGGCGGGCGAAACTTGCCCTTGCTTCTTTTCTTTCCTTTGCGGCTCACTTACCCAAGTCTACTGTCTACGTAATAAGTGGTAATAAGTGCTAAAAGCGCTGATCAGCGCGGTGCTGAGAAGCTTGAACAGGCAGGCGGTTTTGGGGGAGCTGGTTCTGCGTCGTGGGGTGCGACTTCTGGTGCGATCCGCCTGCCTGTCGTTGGGCCGTGGGACTCAACCGGGGTGAGACGTTGGCTACGATATGTTGTGTCCCGGGCGAAGTTATAACCCCGAATGTAGTTATTGTCAAGGGTCTTAACATTCCTTGGCCACGCGATTTAGGCGGCTGGGAGCCGCCGGCGAATCCGCAAGGTGTGAGCCGGCGCACCCGTTAGAAGAGTCATGAGATGGTTGCTGCTCGTGATCCTCGCTGCCGCCCTCGTCTGGGTGGCGATCCAGATGTGGCAAACCTTCTTCAACGGACATTTCTAGCGGCCGATTCTGAAGAAGATCACGTCCCCGTCTTTCACCCTGTAGTCGCGGCCCTCGATCCTCAGCTTGCCGGTTGCCCTCAGCGCCTCCATCGATCCCGCCGCGACCAGCTCGTCGACCGAAGTCACCTCGGCTCGGATGAAGTGCTTTTCGAAATCGGTGTGGATCTTGCTCGCGGCGACCGGAGCCGGCGCGTCCCGCTCGCACGGCCAGGCGCGCACCTCCGGCTCGCCGGCGGTGAAGTAAGTGATCAGCCCGCCGGCCTCCCACACCGCCCGTGCGATCCGTCCGAGCCCAGACTCGTCGATGCCGTAGCCGGCGCGCATCTCGGCCTGTTCGCTGGGATCCAGCTCGCCCAACTCCGCCTCTAGCCGGGCCGACAGCGTGATCGCGGGGGCGCCCTCGGCAACGGCCAGCTTCGTCACCTTGGCCGCCGGTTCGCCACCTCCAGGCAACAGCTCGTCCGCGGCGTTCGCGACATAGACCGAGGGCTTGAGGGTGACCGGGAAGATGCCGAGGAGGATGGCGCGCTGGTCCGGTTCCAGCTTCATGGTGCGCAGCTGCCCGCCGCCGTCGAGATGATCCTTCGCCGCGGTCAGAATCTCCTGCTCGGTCACCGCGTCCTTTCTGCCGGCGCGCGATTCCTTGGCCACGACGTCGAGGCGCTTCTCGACCGAGGCCAGGTCGGCGAGGACGAGGTCCAGTGCAAACTCGTCGAGCTCGGCCGCGGGATCAGGCTGCGGACCGAAGCAGCGCGCAACTTTCACCAGCACATCCGCCTGCCGCGCAAACGCCACGCGCTGGGCCCGGCTGCCCGGCGGGGTGTCCTCGACCCTCACCTGCGCCGCGGTCGTCTTCAGCGGCTTGACCGCCGCGGCCAGGCGGTTCAAACGCTCGTCGGGAACGTCGACCATGCCCACGCCGTCGGCGCCGCGTCCCGCGGTCAGCGCGTTGAAGAGCGTGGTCTTCCCCGCCCCCGACGGGCCGACGATCGCTACGTTGACTGGCACTAGAGGTGTGGCAGGGGGGCCGACCGAGAGATTCGGTGACCAGGTGGTCCGGCCGCTAGGCGCGGCCGAGCATCGCAGCGCGCGCATCCGTTGATGCGTAAGCGAGAAGCGGAGGCCGCAACAACGCGGACGGGCCGCATGGGCGCCGAAGATCCGGTTGGCATCCCCTGCTGCACCTCTTTAATCCCGGTCCAGGTCGAACGTTTTGTGCAGGATCCGGACGCCCTTCTCCACCTGGTCGCGCGCGACCAGGCAGGTAATCCGGATCTCGGAGGTGCTGATCATCTCGATGTTGATACCGGCATCCGCCAGCGCCCTGAACATGCGGCCCGCGATGCCCGGCGTGCCGAGCATGCCGGTGCCGACGATGGAGAGCTTCGCGATGCCGCCCGCCGACGCAACCCTCGTGGCGCCGATCGTCTTGGCCGCCGCCTTGACCAGCTTCTCCGCCGCCTTGAGGTCGGACTGGGCGACCGAGAATGTGAGGTCCGTGCGGCGTGAGCGGCCGATGTTCTGGACGATGACGTCGACGGAGATTCCCGCGGCGCCGAGCGGCTCGAAGATCGCGGCGGCAATACCCGGCCGGTCTGGGACGCCGACCACCGTGATCTTCGCGACGTTGCTTTCCTCGGCGATTCCTCGAACGCGTTGTCTGTCTTCCATCGGCACGTGAGCGACGATCATGGTACCGACGCCTTCGTGAAAGCTCGACCGGACGTGGATGGGGACGCCGTAAAGCTCGCCGATCTCCACCGCCCGCGGATGCAGGACACGCGCGCCCACCGCGGCCAGCTCGAGCATCTCGTCGTACTGAATGTGGGTGAGCTTGCGGGCGGTCTTCACGAGGCGCGGATCCGCTGTGAAGATTCCATCGACGTCCGTGTAGATCTCGCACGAATCGGCTTTCAACGCAGCGGCCAGCGCGACGGCAGTGGTGTCGGAGCCGCCCCGGCCCAGCGTTGTGACCTCGAAGTCGGCGGTGGCTCCCTGGAAGCCCGCGACCACCGCGACCTTGCCGTCGCGGAGAGTTTCGAGAATGCGGTCCGGCTTTATGTCCTGGATCCGCGCTCTGGAATGCTGCGCGCTGGTGCGCACCCCGGCCTGCAGGCCGGACAGGGAGATCGCAGGGATGCCAATGCCTTGCAGGCACATCGCGACGAGCGGGGCGGTGATGGTCTCGCCATTGGCGACGAGCATGTCGAGCTCGCGTGCGGGAGGCTCCGGGTTGATGCTCTGCGCGAGCGCGATCAGCCGGTCGGTGGTGTGACCCATGGCGGATACGACCACCACGACCTTGTGTCCTTGTTTGACGGTCGCGGCGATCCGCCGGCTGACACGCCGGATTCGGGCGGCGGTGCCCACCGAGGTACCGCCGTATTTCTGGACGATGATCACAGCGTCCGGAACATGCCCTTGTCTGTGATCTGCGTGACGAGGGCGTGCCCGCGCTCGGGAAACGACGACTCCATCGCCTTGGCGACCCTGGCCGCCTGCGATGGCGCGCAGAACGCGAAAACGCTGGGGCCCGCACCGCAGATCGCTGCTCCGTACGCTCCGGTCGCCTCGGCGACCCGGATCACCTCCGCCGTCCACGGATAGAGGTGCAGCCGGTGCGGCTGATGCAGACGGTCCCGCAGAGCCTCGCCCAGCAGGGACGGCCGCTTGGACACGATGGCGCGCACCAGCAGCGCGGTTCTGGCTGCGTTGAACGAAGCGGTTTCGATTGGCACCGAATCAGGCAGCACGGAGCGTGCCTTCTCGGTCGGCAGGGGCTGGTGCGCGATGAAGAGCGCCAGGCCCCAACCGGGATTCGGGAGCTTCTCGTCGATTTGCTCGGACACTATGCGGATGCCGCCGGAGGCCGAGGCCGCGACGTTGTCGAGGTGACCCTCATCGGCGCCGGCATCGATGACGTGGCTCTTCACGTCCCACGGGCTGCTGAGCGCTGACGCGGCCAGCCTGGCGGCGGCGCTGCTGCCGAGCCCGACGCCGAGCGGGATCTCGCTTCGCACCCGGCCGGTCATCTTCAACCGCGTGAACGGGTTGTCATGGGCCGCCAGGTAATCCGCGCCCTCGCCTTCAAAATCCCACGACGGATGGGTGGACTCGGTCGCTTCGACCTCGAGCCAGAGGTCGATCGCCATCGCCATGCAGTCGAAGCCGGGACCGATGTTGGCGATCGAGGCCGGAACTCTGATCCGCACTACTGGCTCCCGGCTCTCATCACAGCTTCAAGACCTTAGCGAGTGTGCGCGCGTCGCCGTCGAGCTCGATGGGCGGTTCCACGTTTTTCAGCGCCGCATCGGGGTCTTTGAGGCCGGAGCCGGTCAGGACGACGACCGCCGTGGCGTCCTTTTCGATCTTTCCATCGCGGACCAGTCGGAACAGCAACGCGAGCGGGGCGGCTGAGGCCGGCTCGGCGAACAGGCCCTCGCTGCTGGCCAGGCGGATCTGGGCTGAGAGGATCTCGGTGTCGCTCACGGCGGCGATCAAGCCGCCGGAATCATCGCGCGCCGTCGTCGCCCCTTCCCACGAGGCAGGGTTGCCGATGCGGATCGCCGACGCTACGGTCGTCGGGTTGGGGATGGCGTGGCCGCTGACAATCGGCGCCGCGCCCTCGGCCTGCGCACCGATCATGCGCGGAAGGCGCGTGGCTTTCCCGGCCGACTGGTATTCCCGAAACCCCTTCCAGTAAGCCGTGATGTTGCCCGCGTTTCCGACCGGAAGCAACAGGTAGTCGGGAGCATCGCCGAGTGCGTCGACCACCTCGAATGCGGCGGTCTTCTGGCCCTCGATCCGGTGCGGGTTGATCGAGTTCATCAGTGCGACCGGGTAGCGATTGGCGAGGTCGCGAACGGTCTCCAGCGCAGAGTCGAAGTTGCCCCTGAGAGTGACCACCTTGGCTCCGTACATCAGAGCTTGCGAGAGCTTGTTCAAAGCGATCTCGCCCGAGGGGACGACGACGATGGCACGCACGCCCATCCTCGCCGCGTAGGCGGCCATCGAGGCGGACGTGTTGCCCGTCGACGCGCACATCAGGACCTTGCTTCCGGCTTCCAGCGCCTTCGCCACCGCGACCACCATCCCGCGATCCTTGAACGAGCCCGTCGGGTTCAGGCCCTCGTATTTGAAATAAAGGTGCTTCAGACCCAGCGCGCGGCCGATGTTTCGGCTGGGCACGAGTGGTGTCGAGCCCTCGTTGAGGTCGACCTCGGGGGTGGACGGACCGACCGGCAGGTGCTCGCGGTAGCGAGCGATGACCCCCATCGGAGTGCTTAGAAGACGCGCAGGAAAGACGACACCGATCGCACCGATTCGAGTGCCGCCATCCTCGAACGCGCCCGCTGGAGGCTGGCGTCGAAAGACGGATGTGTGGTGACCACCAGCTCGGCCGTCTGGTCCTGAGACCACGCGTCCTTCTGAATGAAGCTCGAGATGCTTACACCTTCTTCAGCGAATACCTGGCCGATCGCGGCCAGGACACCGGGCTTGTCGTCGACGCGAATCCGGAAGTAGGCACGCGTGACCACCTCGCCCATCGGCACGACGGTGATCCGGTCGTCGAAGCTGAACGACGGGCGGCTCTGCACGCCGCGCCGGATGGAGCGCGCCAGATCGATGAGATCGCCCACGACCGCGGACGCGGTAGGCCTGCCGCCCGCACCCTGTCCCACCAGCAGCACCTGACCGACCAGATCGCCCTCGACGAAGACCGCGTTCTCGGCGCCTTCGACCCGAGCCAGGGGATGGTCGAGCGGGACCATCGCCGGGTGCACGCGAGCCTCGACCTGCCCCGGGTGCCGCTGCGTATGCGCGATGAGCTTGATCGCGTAGCCCAGCTCGCGGGCGTATCGAAAGTCGACCGCCTCGACGCCTTCGATTCCTTCGCGGTAGATCTCGCTGGGCCGCACCTTGATCTCGTAGGCGATCGAACCAAGGATGGCGAGCTTGTAGGCGGCGTCAAAGCCGCCGATGTCGTCGGTTGGATCGGCTTCGGCGAACCCGGCAGCCTGCGCCTCGGCGACTGCTTCGCCAAGCGACAGGCCGGCTGCCGCCATCCGGCCGAGAACGTAGTTGGTCGTGCCGTTGATCACGGCCGACACCTGCTTGATCGTGTTCGCCTGCAGGTCGGTCCGAAACGTGCTGATAAGCGGAATCCCACCGCCGACCGCAGCTTCGAAGTACACGTCGACGTTCTTCTCGGCGGCCAGGTCGAGCAGCTCGGGGCCATGCTTGGCCATCACGACCTTGTTGGCGGTGATCACGTGCTTGCCCGCCCGGATGGCACGTTCCAGGTAGCTGCGCATCGGCTCATCGCCGCCGGCGACCTCCAGTACCACGTCGATCGCCGGGTCCTCCAGGACGTGGGCCGGCTCGACCGTCAGCAGGTCAGACGCGATCTCGACCGCGCGCGGCTTTTTCAGGTCGCGCACCAGCACCCTCTGCAGGCAGAGCTCGACCCCCGCCCGGCGTGAGAGCTGCGGCCGCCACGTCAGCATGCGGTCCGCGACCTGAGCACCTACGGTGCCCAGGCCGATCAACCCCACGTTCAAGGCAGCTTGAGCCATGGGCGCTATTCTCCCTGCCGTGACCCTGATCCTGCGCGAAGCCGACGTTCAAGAGATCATCGAGATGGATGACGTGATCGCGGCGGTCGCCGCGGCGATGAAGGAGCTGGGCGAGGGTACGGCCCAGAACGAGCCGCGCCGCAGGGCCTTCGCTCCAGGCGGGCTCCTCAACGTGATGTTCGCGTCGTATCCGGGCGGGCGCTGCACCGGGTTGAAGGCGTACACGGTCGCCGACGGCCACGTGCGCTTCCTGGTCGTCCTGTTCGGCCTCGACGGCTCGCTCGAGGCCCTGATCGAGGCCGACTTCATGGGCGCATACCGAACCGGCGCGGCATCGGCCGTGGCCGTGAGGGCGCTGGCGCGGCCGGGGCCGGTGACCGTGGCGATGATCGGCGCCGGCTGGCAGGCGGCGACGCAGGCGCTCGCCGTTTCACGCGTGGTCGAGATCAAAGAGCTTCGCGTGTTCAGCCGAGATCACGACCGCCGGTCCGCGTTCGCGCGCGAGCAGGAGGGCCAGCTCGGGGTCACGACCCTCGCCGCGGGCAGCGCGGAGCTCGCCGTGCGCGGGGCCGATGTCGTGATCACGATGACGACCAGCCCGTCCCCTGTGATCGAAGCCGACTGGGTCGAGCCCCACGCGCTGGTGATCGCCGCCGGTTCGAACTGGCGCAACAAGGCGGAGATACCGCCCGGACTGGTGGCGAAAGCTCAGACGGTCGTAGTCGACCAGCTGGCGGCGGCGCAGCTCGAGAGCGGTGACCTGATCGCGGCCCATGAGGCCGGGAAGTTCGAATGGAGCCGCGCGGTCGAGCTCGGGGCGGTGCTGGCGGGGAAGTGGCAGCGCCCGGAGAACGGCGGGATCACGCTGTTCGAGTCACACGGGCTCGCGCTCTGGGACCTGGCGGCGGGCTCGGTTGTCCTTGCTTCCGCGCGTGAGCACGGTCTCGGCGAGGAAGTCCGCCTGTTCTAGTGGAGGTGAACCTGCGCCGGCGGGGGCGCCAGGGCCCCCAGTTGGAGGGCTGAACCCACCAGGTAGGCGGCGATCAGGATCACCACCAAACAGACGCTGGCGGTTGTGTACACGACCCACGGCGAAGGCCCGGAGCCGGCAATACGGATCAAGACGTCGGTCCAGTCCGGGCCCTTGCGCGGGGTCCATGAGTCGACCTCGGCCCGGATCATCCGGGTCAGATCGGTTTCGGAGGGCGAACTGAACCCTCCCTGGGTGGTTTTATCTTCCACGTAGGGCACCTTCACTTGTCGAACGCGTGGTGTCCAGGTCTTGGTCGCTCCCGATGGTTTTTCTCATGATCGCCACGGCTTTCGCGATCCTGGAGGCCACCGTTCCGGCCGGCACCCCCAGCACCGCAGCGATCTCCTCGCGCGTAAGCCCATCGTAGTAATGAAGGACGACGGCCGCCCGCAGCTTCGGGCTCAGGACCGCCATCGCCTTGCCCACGACGTCGCGGGCCTCGGCCCGATCGTAGTCCCGGCGGTCCGGGGCCATGTAGAGGCGGGCGGGCAGGAAGCGGGCCAGCTTCTGGCGGCGCAGGTGCGAGATGGCGAGGTTGATCCCGATCCGGCGCAGCCAGGCGCCGGGCGGGGCGGTCGGGGTGTAGCGGTGCCTGGCGCGATACGCCCGCACGAAGGTCTCTTGCGTTAGGTCCTCAGCCGCCGCGGCGTCCAGGACGACTGCTCGGATGGACCGGTAGACCGAGAGGTACTCCAGGTCGTAGAGCTGCTTGAACTGGGTGGCGGGGTCGAGCTCCTTGCTCTCGGTCACGTACTAAGTGTGAGGCTCACGAACGGCATAGATGCTGAGATAGCCGGTGGTTGGCCGGTACTTTTACGACGCGAACCACGATCCCGAGGCGGCGCATACTGCTGAAGGGTCAGGAAGCTGAGCGATCGACTGTGCAGCTGATCGCTCTCGACGCTGTTTTCGGCCTCTTTCTCGTCTTCAGGCTTATCGACTTGTCAGGTCACCGTTGGAACTGGAGAAAGGCTCTGATCTGGCTGTGGCTTCCTGGATGGATCGCCTTGATGACCGTGGCGACCGCACTGCACGTCGATGGCGGAGTCACAATCGCCGCGGTCGTGGTCCTCGCCGGGGCATTCTGGCTTCACGCTCGGTCAGGCAAGCACCTGGACGGGTGAGCCTGTGGGCTCCCTCGTGTCGCTTCAGCTGGTGGGCGACCCGGGACTCGAACCCGGATGGGTTACCCCACACGCCCCTCAAACGTGCGCGTCTACCAGTTCCGCCAGCCGCCCGGCTGCAGCCGGATGATTTTACCCAGCTTTCACGCTTGGTACCCGCGGCAAGACTCGAACTCGCAACCTCCTGATCCGAAGTCAGGCGCTCTATCCTTTGAGCTACGCGGGCAATTGCCTGGCCATCGTAAATAGAACTAGCGACGCTAGTAGGCCGGGTTCATCCCGGCCGTCAACCGATCGTGCACTTCCAAGCGCCTCCCAATCGTCGCCAGGAGTTCCCCTTGATGAAAACGCAGTTTTCACCAGGCTGAGGCTCAGCCTACGGCGTAGCGCTGGTGGTTCAAGCCCCATGCCGCGTATCGCATCAGTCCCACGGCTCGGTAGCGCTGGCGGCGGGCAGCGGTGGTTCCGGACTCGATGGACAGCCGCAACGCCTCCGGCGTCCTCCCCGGGAACTCCGTGTATGCCCGGCCGACCGCGTCGAGGATGTGCGCGTCCGAGGATCCGAGCTCGGCGGCGCCCAGCCCGAGGTTGAGCCGGTGCGCGAGCTGGTTGAACACGTAGAAGCCGGGAGTCGCGTTTTCGACCTCGATCCCGTCGAAATCAAGCTCGGCGGCGAGCCAGCCAACCCCATGCACACGACCGCTGCGGGCGACGCGCTCGGTTCGCCAGAAGGGATGGACGGCGATCGCGAGGCCGCCCTGGTCATGAATTGCGTGGACGGTCGCGGCCGCGGACATGCCGGGACGGATGCGGCGCTCGAGGAACAGGGCGACGATATGCCCGTCGCGGCTGGACACCTCTTCGCCGACGATCACGTGTAAGCGCGCCCGCTTGGAGGCGTGCTCCCTGGCTCGCAGTGCACCCTCGATCGTGTCGTGGTCGGTGACCGCGATCACATTGAGAGACGCGCGGCGAGCTGCGTGATCCACCAGTTCTTGGGGCGTCGGCCAGCCGTCGCTTGCGTTCGTATGCATATGGAGGTCGGCCCGACCCGGAGCAACCATGAGTGTGCATGGTACGTCAGGGGGCCTTACCATCGACCTTTCTGGACCCCCTGTTCGAACGTGGATTGGTGGAGGTGTCCGTGGAAGGTTTGATGCAGGACTACGAGCTCTCTCTTCAGCATGTGCTCTGGCGGTTGGAGCGCCTGCATCAGAAGAAAGAGGTGGTTACCAAGCGCGAGGAGGGCGTCGTCCACCGCATGACGAACGGCGAGATGGTACCCCGCATCAATCGCCTGGCCGGCGCGCTCAAGAGGCTCGGCATCAAGCCCGGCGACCGCGTGGCGACCCTCGCCTACAACAATCACCGGCACCTCGAGCTCTATTACGCCGTGCCCTGCATGGGCGCGGTGCTTCACACGCTGAACCTTCGTTTGTTTCCTCAGCACCTGGAATTCATAGTGAATGACGCAGAAGACAAGGTTTTATTTGTCGATCAGCCCTTAATTCCTCTCCTCAAGCCTCTCCTCGGGAAGATTCCGAGCGTCGAGCAGATCGTTTTGATGACCGACACGCCGGCGCCGTCCCACGAGGAAGACGGCTTCGGCACGCTGCTCGACTACGAATCGCTCCTCGCGGCTGAGAGCGAGAGCTACCCCTGGCCGAAGCTCTCGGAGCGCATGGCCGCCGCCATGTGCTACACGTCAGGTACCACCGGCAACCCGAAAGGGGTCGTCTACTCGCACCGCTCCCAGTACCTGCACACCATGGGCGTGCTCCAGGCCGACAGCCTCGGCATCACCGAGAAAGACACCGTCCTTCCCATCGTGCCGATGTTTCACGCCAACAGCTGGGGCCTGCCCTACGCCTGCGGCATGGCCGGCTCCAAGGTGCTCCTGCCCGACCGGTTCATGGGCGACGCGAAATCGATCGTGGAGCTCGCCGAGCAGGAAGAGGCAACCATCCTCGCCGGCGTCCCGACCATCTGGATCAACACCGTCGCGTATTTGAACCAGACCGGCAAGCGGCTGCCGAAGGTCCACACCGTGATCTGCGGCGGCTCGGCCATTCCCCGCTCCCTCATGGAGTCGATGGACAAGCTAGGTCTTCGCATGCTGCATGCATGGGGAATGACCGAGACCTCCCCGCTCGGTAGCGTCGCGCGGCCGCGGGCCGGCACCAAACCTGAGGATGAGCTGCTCGCGAGGCTGACACAGGGGCCGGTTTCGGCGGGCGTGGAGATCAGGATCAGCGACCCTGTGACCGGCGAGGAGCTTCCCTGGGACGGGGTGGCGTTCGGCGAGATCCAGGTGCGTGGTCCGTGGATCGCACGCGGCTATCACAACGGCTACGACCCGGGCAAGTTGACCGAAGACGGCTGGTTCCGCACCGGTGACGTGGCCAAGATCACGCCCGAGGGCTACGTCGAGATCGTCGACCGCACCAAGGACGTGATCAAGTCAGGTGGCGAGTGGATCTCCTCCGTCGAGCTCGAGAACGCGATCATGTCGCACCCCAAGATCATGGAAGCGGCCGTGATCGGTCTCGCGCATCCTAAGTGGGACGAGCGACCCATCGCCTACGCGGTGCCGAAGCCCGAGTTCAAGGGCAAGGTCACGCAGGAGGAGGTCATCGATTTCCTCAAGGGCAAGGTCGCGAAATGGTGGCTGCCGGATGAGGTGCGCTTCATCGACGAGGTGCCGAAGACTTCGGTCGGCAAGTTCGACAAGAAAGTCTTGAGGGCGAGCGCGGTACCGATCAAGGCCGGATTGAGTGAGGGGGTCAAGCACTGATGGCAAGGACAGCCGCGCGGGAGCACACCATCGGTCGGGAGACACACCACTTCAAGTGGGATAACTCGAATCCGCCGGCGGTCGAGATCGAACCGGGTGACGTCGTCCACATCGAAGCCGAAGAGGTGACCGCCGGCCAGCTGAACAAGGGCGACCCGGCATCGAAGCTAGGGGCCCTGGACTTCGACCGCCTCTACCCCCTCGGTGGCCCGGTGTACGTCAAGGGCGCCGAGCCCGGCGACACGCTCGAGGTCGAGATCCTCCAGCTCAAGCCGGGGTCATGGGGTTGGGCGGCGCTCCTGCCCGGTCTTGGCCTCCTGGCCTCCGACTTCCCGGACCCGTACGTCCGGTACTTCGACCTCGGAGACCGAAAATCGGCTGAGCTGCGCCACGACATCCACATCCCGATCGCGCCTTTCTGCGGCACGATGGGCGTCGCGACCGACGATCCGGGTCCGCAGGCGGTCCTGCCTCCGACCAAGGGCGCGGGCAACATTGACACGCGCCACCTGACGGCCGGCACCAAGCTTTACCTGCCCGTCTTCGTGCCCGGCGCGCTCTTTTCGGCCGGAGACTGCCACGCCGCGCAGGGAGATGGCGAGGTCTGCGTTACGGGGATCGAATGCCCGATGACGTTCTCACTCCGGTTTGGAGTGGTCAAAGGTGCCTCGCTTCGCCCCTGGAGCTACCACTTCCTGACCCCGGCTGCGCCCCTTCAGCCGCGCAGCGACGAGAAGGGCTACCACGCGGTCTGCGCCCTTGGCCCAGACCTGATGGAGAACGCCCAGAACGCCGTGCGCGACACGATCGCGTGGCTGAGGGCGGACCACGGCCTGAGCCGGGAAGACGCCTACATCCTGTGCAGCCTAGCCGGCGACCTCCGGATCAGCCAGATCGTCGACCAGCCGAACTTCGGGGTCTCCTTTTACCTGCCGCTGAGCGTCTTCCACTAGGCCGAAGTCTCGAGGTCGGGAGCTTTACCCCCTCAAGGGGTAGTGAGCCGCGTACCGTGCGGCATACTGACCGACTGGTGTTCTCAGGTTGAGTACCACACAACTAGGGCGCTATCCCATTGAAGCCGAACTTGGGCGCGGCGCGATGGGCGTTGTCTATCGATCGACCCATCCGCGCCTCGAGATCCCGGTCGCGATCAAGGTCCTGGCCGAGCAGTACTCGAGCGACATCAGCTTCCGCCAGCGATTCCACCGCGAGGCGGCCACCGTCGCGGCCCTCAACCATCCGGGCATCGTGCGGGTCTACGACTTCGACGAGGACGGGCCTGTGCTGTTCATCGTCATGGAGTGGGTCGAAGGCCGTTCGATGCGGTCCTGGCTGGACGAGTACGGGCGGTTCAGTGTGGACGTTTCGGTCGATCTGATCCAGCAGCTTCTGTCGGCAGTGGGTGTCGCTCATGACTACTCGATCGTGCATCGTGACCTGAAGCCGGACAACATCCTCATCTCCAACCGCGGCAAGACGAAGATCCTCGATTTCGGCATCTCGAAGCTCATCGACGACAAGCACCGGCTGACCGCGACCGGAAGCATGGTCGGCACGCCTGCGTACATGGCGCCGGAACAGGTCAAGGGCGAGCCGGTGGACGCTTCGTCCGACATCTATTCGCTCGGCATGATCCTCTATGAGCTGCTGCACGGCGAGCCGCCGTTCACCGGTGCGTTGCCGGCCGTCCTTCACTCGCAGGTGTTCGACCGGCCGCGAGCCTCGACCGCCATTCCCTCACCAATCATGGAGATCATCTGGAAGGCGACGGCGAAGGACCGCAGCCAGCGCTTCCAGAGCTGTGAGGAATTCTCCGGCGCCTTCCACTACATGCCGAAGCCTGGAGCTGCGCAGCCGCCGGTCGAGGCGATCTCGGACGAGATCATGGTCGACGACAAGGTCGAGGAGCGGGCGCCGGCGCCGGCGCACCACGACGGGCACAAGCCCGCCGGCGTCTGCACTTACAGCGACTGCCAGGAGCGGCGCGGATGGGCATGCGCCTACAAGGACCTGACCGGCCGCGAGTGCAAGAGCTGGTGGTGCCGCAGGCACATCCAGTTCATCGAGCGCACGCCGTTCTGTCCGCGGCACGCGAGCGTGATCCGGGCCCTGGCGCCAACCGCGAACACGATCTTCGAGATCAAGAACCGGCCCGCCGTCGACGACCGGGCCCTGCCCCTTGCAGCGCTGGTCGCGGAGGACATCGACAAGGACGTGACCGAGCTGGTCCGCCGTCGCTATCAGAACCGCAAGGACGTCACGCTCGCGCGCGACCGCACGGTGCGTCAGACATGGTCAGGACGCAATGAGGTGGCATGGGAGCGCAGCTGGGCGGCGCTGAAGAGCCAGGGTTACCTGGTCCGGATCGCGGTGCGCGTGTCGACCGACGAGCCCGACACCGTGCAGCTGCTCATCGGCAACACCGTCGTGTTCAAAGAGGTTCCCGACTGGATCAGCCGCCGCCGAGAAGGCGAGCCGCCCGACCACGCGGACCGTGCGCGCTTCGGCAAGAAGCTGTTCGGGGCGATCCTCGAGCATGTCGATGAGCCACAGCCCGTGCCGTCCAACGTGCCCTCCCCGAGCCATGAGATCGAGCCTCCTCCACCGCCCGAGATCAACCGGACGCTGATCGAGGGGATGATCCTGCGCCTGGCGTCCTCCGCGACTCGCGTCACCGGGTACGACGTCGCGGAGCAGCTGGCCCTGCCGTTCGCCGCGGTGGAACCAAGCTTGAAATCGCTGACCGGTTCGAACTTCCTGGACGCGCTCGGCCTCGCAGCCGAGCAGGGTCCGTGGCTGGGCCGGCCGCTCCCCGAGCGGATGGCGTATGCGATCACGAAGCAGGGACGCACGCGCAGCGAGCAGATCGGCGAATCGAGCACTCGTTACACCGGACCCGCGCCGGTCTCGATGCAGGAATACAGAGCGGTGCTCGCTGAGGCCGCGAAGCCCGGCACTCTCGACCTGATCAAGGTCAACCTGGCGCTCAGCGGCATCGAGCTGGCGCCGGGCGTCACTGAGGCGGTGCGGGCTGCCGTCAACTCCCGCTCCTCGATCTTCATCTATGGCGCGCCGGGCAACGGGAAGACGACGCTCGCGCGTCGCATTCCGAGTCTGCTTGGGGGTCCGATCGTGATACCGATTGCGCTCGACATCGGCGGCGGCGAGGTGATGACGATCTTCGACGGAGCGGTGCATAAGCTCGAGCCACACCAGCCCGCGGACCGGCGCTGGCGGCGGGTGGCTCGGCCGCTCGTCCAGGTCGGCGGAGAGTTCCAACTCGAGATGTTCGAGCCGACGTGGGAGGAGGGCAGCCGCACCTACGGCGCGCCGCTGCAGGTAAAGGGCAACGGCGGGGTGCTGTTGATCGACGACCTCGGCCGGCAACGCGTCTCGCCGAAGCAGATCCTCGACCGGTTGCTGGTGCCCCTGGAGCAGGACACCGACTTCATGAACCTGTCATCGACAGGCCGGAAGGTGGAGATTCCGTTCCAGGCACAGCTCGCGCTCTCCACGAACCTGCGCCCGGCCGAGCTGCTGGATGAGGCCTATCTGCGGCGGCTCTCCTACAAGGTCCTGATGCCAGACCCCACGTGGGAGATGTGGTGCCGGATCTTCGAACGGGAGCGCGAGCGCCTGGCCATCCCGCCCGACCCCAACGCGCTGGAGATGATCTCGACCCTCTACAGCGGCCGGCCGCTGCGCGGCAACCACCCTCGCGACCTGCTCGAGAGACTGGTGGACGTCTCCTCGGCGCGCGGCGTGCAGCCGAAGCTCACGCCTGAGCTCGTTGAGGCCGCCTGGCACACGCTTTTCATCGCGAGCTAGAGCGGGCGGGACCGCCAAGCGCGCGTGTGATGTCGGCCGGCGAAAGCGTGCCGACCAGCTGCCCTCCGTCGAGCACCAGCATCTGACCTTCGTCGGACCCTGAGAAACGATCCAGCACCGCGGTCACCTGTTCGCCGGGCGAAGCCTTTGCAATCCGGTCCATCCCGGTGCCAAAGTCACGAACGCGCCGGACGTGCCGTTCTTCGGGCGGGACCTGGGCGAGTCTCGTCAACGTGACGAGGCCGTCGAGCGCCCCATCGAATGTCTTGAGCGGGTATGCGCTCGCATGCTGTCCGGGGAGGTACGAGCGCATGAACTCGTCGACCGTGATCCATCCCGGCGCCATGGTCGGGTCTCGGGACATCACGTCGCCGACCCGCAGGCCTCGCAATGCGCCTCGCATGAGCAGCTGGGCCTCTTCCGATCTAGCCGCCGACATGAGAAACCAGCCGAGGAAGACCAGCCATAGCCCGCTCCATGCGCCCTGGATGAAGAGTTCCACCAGCCCTAGCCCGATCATCAGGAAGGCGCACATCTTTCCGAGCCAAGCCGCAGTGGCGGTGGCGCGATAGCGATCACCTCGCCGCCGCCACAGCCAGGCGCGAAGCAGGCGCCCACCATCGAGAGGAAAGGCAGGGACGAGGTTGAAGATCAGGAGGATTGCATTCGAACCGGCCAACCACGCACAACCGCCTTCGATGAGAGGTGGCCCGCCGGTCGCGTCGAGCGCGAAGGTCGCAGCAGCGAAGAGAATCGCGAGGGCAAGGCTGACGAGCGGGCCGGCGATCGCGATTTTCGCCTCTATGCCAGGCGTCGAGACGTCTCCCTTCAACCGCGCGACGCCGCCGAAGATCCACAGGGTGATGCCGTCCACCTTCACGCCGAGCCGCGTGGCGACGAGGGCGTGGCCCATCTCGTGGCTGAGCAGTGATGCGTAGAAGAGCAGGGCGGCGACCGCGGACACGATCCAGTACGCGGACTGCGACTGGTCCGGCACGACCACGGGAAGAACCTGGCCCGCGAGGGTCCAGACGATGAGGGCGAACACGATGGCGAGGCTCCAGTGGAGTCCCACCTCGATGCCCGCGATCCGGCCCACGCGGACGCTTGGGTCCACGAGATAAATGTTAGAGGGGCGGCTAACTGGCCCTGGGTATACTTTTGCGTCGGCCCGGGCGGCGGTGGCGGAATGGCAGACGCGCTAGTTTCAGGAGCTAGTGTCCGCAAGGACGTGGAGGTTCAACTCCTCTCCGCCGCACCAAACTTCCGCCATTCGGGCACAGATGGTCGCATCCCGGCCATGGATACAGCCAATGGGGCGCATATGGCCTTTGAACTGGCCGAGCCGAACCTCCTTTTCCTTGACAACGCGCGGCCAATCCATTCGACTGAGCGCCGCCGTGTCGAGTGCCCCTTACGACCAGGTTCAGACGCTGTACCGGACCCTGCTCGTTTTCGCCACGGTCGCCGTGCTCATCCTCGCCGTCGGCCTGGTCGAGTTCGTGCACTTCGAACCGCCCGGTCAGACGACCGGAGCCAAGGCGCGAATCGTCGGGGTGTTCGCATACGACCCCGCCAAGGGCACCACGCTCGGGACCGACAGGTCGGCCTTCGCCCGCACCGAGGAATTCGCAGCTGTGGTCGACTGGTCCGGGCTGCCCGCAAACCTGACCGTGGACGCCCGCTGGTATGACGCGTTCGGCAGCATGGTCGGCCGGATCGGCCCGAGCACCCCCGCTCAGCTCGGCAACTTCTCCATCGTCCCGGTCAAGGTTCCGCAAGGCTTGCGTCACAACCTGCCCGGCCACTACACGTTCGTGGTCGAACGCTTGCAGGGCGGGGTGCCGGTCGAAGTTCTCGGACGCCGCTTCGTCCTGGTCGAGAGTTCGTGAGCACGAGCAGCTACACGACTCCGCCCGCGGCCAACCCCCATCCGCGCCTGCGTCCGGGGCGTTACGGCATTGCAGTGGCGATCGCCGCCGTGGTGGTGATCACCTTGATCGCCAGCTCGCTCCTCAACTACGTGTATCTCGACACCATCCCCGGGCGAACTTCGCTCTACGGGTTGCTGGCGGTCGCCCTGATCGCGCTGGGCACCTACATCGGCGTGAGGGCATTCACGCGAGATCGGGCAAGCCGCCGCAAGCACCTCATCCGCGCCGGCGTGCTGCTCGGTTTGGGCACGTTGCTTTGGCTGCTGGTGATCGACATCTTCGTCTTCACGCAGTCAGCCGGGCCCGTGGTGGCGGCCATCTGCGCCCTCGCGTGTCTGCCGACCACCGCGTTTGGGCTCTTCGTCGTCCGGCGCATGGACCGCAACGAGAAGGAGCCGTGGCGCCTGGTCCTCGTCGCCGCGGCATGGGGCGCGATCGTCGCCACCAGCCTCGTCATCTGGGGAGAGACCCTTTGGGAGCAGACGGCTCAGCGCACCCTGGTGCCAGGCCCTGGGCTAGATGCCTCGACGGCCTTCTCCGCGGGCCTGCTCGAAGAGCTCGCCAAGGGTCTGGCCGTCGTCCTCCTCTTCCTGGTCATGCGCAACGACTTCGACGACGTTGTCGATGGAATCGTCTACGGCGCCGCGGTCGGCCTCGGTTTCAACTTCCTCGAATCGGTCGCCTACATGACGAACCTCTACGGAATCTTTGCTCCCGAGGGGATTGGCTGGTACGCGGCGGGCCTCCAGTGGTACGGGAGGCAGGGCCTCGGCCTGTTCTTCGGTCACACGACCTACACCGCGTTCATCGGGGCGGGGCTTGGGATCGCGCGCCAGCTGCCGCACAAACGGCAGAAAGCATTCGCGATCGTGAGCGGATTCGTGATTGCAATCGCCGCACATTTTTCGTGGGACGCATGGGTGCAGTTCTTCCCGATCGACAACACGCTGTTCGGCCTGGTGGAGATCCACCTGCGAACGCTGATCATGACCGGGCCCTTCACGGCCGCCCTGATCGCGCTGCTGATCTTCGGGATCCGTTACGAGGCAATCGGGTTGGTCGACCAGTTCCGGAAGGAGGCGGCGACAGGGTCGGGAGCCATCCTGCCCGAGGACGTGCCGGTTCTTGCGAGTCCCTGGCGCCGGCTCAAACAGCGCCTACGCGCATTCCAGCGAGGCGGTCTGCGCGCGTACTTCGAGGTCGCGCGACTTCAATCAGCGCAGCTGGACCTCGCCATGGAGCGGTGGCATCGGGAGCGGCAGGAGATCGATATGCCGCTGGAAGCCGAGGACGCCCTGAGGCAAAGAGTGATCCAACTGCGGCACTGGGTGCCGGCGGCTTAGAACTAGGCCGGAAGCCGGCCCCAGATTGCCCTCACCAGCGCGAGCAGCAGGAGCATCGACGCAGCGGCCCACGTGATGGCCGACACGATCGGGTCGCTGAAGTCTGTTCCGCTGAGCACCGCGTGCAAGAAGAGCAGCGCGAACGCGGGGTAGGCGAGCCTGTGCAGCCACAGCCACACGTCCTTATTCATGCGCCGCTTGAGAAACGCGGTCACAGTCACGAGCATCAATAAATCCACCGACAGCGCGCCCAGTCCAATCGCAAGCGTGCCGTAGGTGGAATGGAACGGGATGACCAGGTCCAGCGGCCCGATGCGCGCGGTGGTGTCGAGCAGCAGGGACAGCAGGTGCAGGCCGGCAAGCGGGATCCATAGAACCGTCGTGTACTCGTGCAGCCCGCGCAGGGCTCGGTTGCTTCCCAACCAGTCGAGCACCGCCGTACGAAGCGCGATGCCCGTGATCAACGCGATGGCAAGCGCCGCATAGGAGCTCAGGCCCGCGACACGTGCCAGCACCCATAGGAACTGATCCGTTGTCATCTCAGGGGCTCAGCCACCACGCGAGCGCATGCGCGGCGCAGTAGACCGGCGCCAGCTCCGGCCCCAGCAGCAGCGCAGCTTTGGCGACTACCTCCGCCTCGACTCCGTTGGTGGCGACGACGGAGACCTCTTCAAGACCGGTGCATGCGGGCAGTCCTGTTCGCGGGTCGATGAGGTGGTGGTATTCACCCCAACGCCGCCGGCGCACGCTGCTGGTGGCCGCTCCCTGGTCGCGCAGCAGCAACGTAGTTGTGCCCAGACCGACCGGCCAGCCGTCACCGGCCGGCCCCAATCCAATCGCGCTGAGATCACCGCCAAGGTTGGCAAGCGCGTTCGGTCCCAGCGAGTCGCGGAGCCGGTCGGCCATCCAGCCCTTGGCGATGCCTCCGAGGTCGATGCCCGCCCCCGGCTCGAGCCGTGCCGCCCCGGGCCGTACGCTGAGCACGTCCGGCAGCGCAGGTAGCGGGCAGACCCGCGGCTCGGCTGCCACCGGCAAGCCCTCGGAGAGCGGCCTGGTGTATCCGACCGCCTCCATGGACCGCAGGACCGCGACGTTGACGAGGCCGGCGCTTTTCTCGAAGGCCGACAGCGACTCGCGCAGAAGTGCCTCCAGCTCGGGGCTGACGTCAGCCCACCGGCCCGCCGAAGCGTTGAACCTGGACAGCTCGCTGTCCGTCGAGAAGCGGGTCAGCTTCGCTCCCAGCCGGCGCACCCAGAACTCGCCTTCCAGCAGCCCGCCGCGCGATTGACCGACGGCGAACAGGCTGCAGTTCGTGCCCAGAGCCTCGAAGTGATGAGCTTCGACGGGGGCCCGGCGCAGCCGATCTGAATATTTACGAGGCATAGGTCGAGGTCACCGGCTGCACGGTGCTGGGCTGCACCGAGGGTCCGAGCGTCAGGGTGCCGCCTGGCGCCGAGACCGCGGCCGCTCCCGAAACGCTGAGCACCGTGGGCTGAAGCGGCGCGGCCGGGTTTTTGAGGTGCGAGGTGACATACATGGCCGACATCACCGTCGTGGCGACGGTCAGCAGCGTCGCCCCGGCTTTGAGGATGACGGTTCGCATCTCAGACCGTGGCGGAGACCGGCGCCTTCAGGAATGGGACGCTGTCGAAGGAGGCACCGAGGATCTTGGTCGAGTCCGCGCCGAGGTGACCGCCGAGGATCTCCTGGTAAACGGAGCGGAAGTCGACCGCGTACTTGAGGTTGCCGGTGGCATCGAGGCTGGTCAGGCTCGGCGCCTCGCCGTAGAGGCCGCCTTTAACCGGGTCCCCGATGAGGAGCAGCGGCGCGGCCGCTCCATGGTCCGTGCCTCCGCTAGCGTTCTCCTTGGGCCGCCGGCCGAACTCCGACCAGGTCGCGATCAGCACCTTGTCCGACATGCCGTGCGCAGCCAGGTCCTGGTAGAACGCGCCGACAGCGGAATCGAGGTAGCCCATCAGGTCGTCGTGGCGGTTGAGCTCGGTGTAGTGGGTGTCGAAACCGCCGAGCGTGACGTGAAGCAGCTTGACGCCGGTCCCGGTGACGATCAGCTCGGCCGCAAGCTGCAGCGCTGCGGCCAGCTGGTTCTTCGACGAGTAGACCAGCTGCACCTTATCCGTGTAGGCGGCCATCGGTTGGTAGCTGGCAGCGGAGGTGCGAAGCGTCGCCATCGTCTCCGTCGCAGTTGCGATCGCCGTGTCAAAAAGCGCGCCATAGATCCCCGGCGTGCCCTTGTAGAGCGCGCCGACAGCGGCTTCGACCTCGCTGCCACCAGTGAAACCAAACGTCTTCTGGTCCTGGATCACGGTCAGCGTCGCTTGCAGGTCGCGCAGCGCGCCCGGAACGTCGGTCGCGCCGCACGCGCAGCCCGTCAGGGGATGACCGTTGGAGTCGTATGCGCTCGCCAGCGTTCGACCAAGCCAGCCATCCACCTGCCTGCGCGTGGGGTCGCCCGTCTCCCAGATGCGGATCGACTCGAAGTGCGAGAAGGTCGGGTTCGGGTAGCCGACACCCTGCACGATCGCGACCTTGCCCTTGTCCCAGAGCCCTTTGATCGCGCCGAGGTTGTGGTTCAAGCCGAACTGGTCGTTGAGGGGTAGTGCCTGCGAGACCATCGGACCGGAGAGCTTTGGCCGCAGGTCATGCAGCGATGGATTGGCCAGCGGAACCACCGTGCGGAGGCCGTCATTTCCGCCGGCGAGCTGGATCATCACCAGCACGTTGTCGTTGGTCAGGCCCTCGAGCTTGGCCGCGTAGACGGCGCGCGCGAAGGCGTCTGGAACAGCTGCGTATCCGGCGGCCAATCCCGTCGCGCCCGCGCCGAACACCAGCCCCGCCCTCAGAAAATCGCGACGCTTGAGCTTGTTAATGCCGATCTGCGCGCTAGCGCGATAAGGAAAGGCCATATTGATTGCTTTGGTCATTACATGTGCACCTACTTGAGCTGAAATTCCGGGGATGCGAGGGTGATGAACCAGCGCGCGCGATCATCGACCGCCTGGTTCAAGAGGCTTGCGGTCTGCGGGCTGAGGACACCATCGAGCTGCCGGCGCGGCGCATCCGACGCGGAGGGCAGCGCGCCCTTCACCTGGCTGAGCGCGGCACTGACGAAGTTCACGCGCTCGACGACGGTGTTGGAAGAGATCCACGACTCGTTGTTGGGCCAGCCGCTGACGTCGGGAGGGTCGAAGAGGGTCTGGCCCATCCCCGAACCCGCGGCCGCGATGACCTTCGAGAGGTTGGTCGAACCGAGGGCCCGTGCGGCGTGGACCATGAAATCGGTCGGGCTCTTGACCAGCGTCCTGTAGCTTTGCGCCGAACTGAACTCCGGGCTCGTGAGCACCGCGCGCATCAGCGTCTTCATGTCGTAGTTGCTGCGACGGAAGACATCTGCAAGCGTCTTGACGTAGCCGGCATCGGGCTGAGCCGTGACGAAATGCTGCGCGACCTTGCCGGCGATGAACGCGGCGGTGGCAGGTTGGGCGAGGATGCGGTCGATCACACCTTGCGTGTCGAGGGGGCCGGTCTTGCCGAGATAGGTGACGTTTCCTTTGAAGGCTCGCCGCGTGTTGAAGACCCCAGGCCTCTGCGTGCTGTAGACGGGCAGGTTACGAGTGACGCCGTTGGCGACTGTGACCGTCGCATTCGAGTCGGGCTGCGGCAGCTGCCACCCCGCGAGCGCCTTGGCGCTTTCTCGCACGTCGTCTTCTGTGTAATTGTCCGGACCCATCGTGAAAAGCTCCATGAGCTCGCGCGAATAGTTCTCGTTGGGGCTCTGGCCCGTCGAGGTCGCCAGGTCGAGATAGCGCAGCATCGCCGGATCCGTTGTGACCTGCATGAGCATCGACCGCAGGTTCGTCATCGACATCCGGCGCCACGTGAGGTTCTGCCAGTAGATGAAGGTGTCGTCGGCTACCTTGCGATAGTCGCTCGTGAAATGGCCGTGCCAGAAAAGCGTCATCCGCTCGGCAAAAGGGGCCGGTGTGGCGAGGATGTGGTCGAGCCACCACTGCTGGACCTGGCCGACTGCAAAGCGGCCGCCGGGCGTGGCTGCCGCGCCAAGCGCAGGAGGCTCAACCGGGTTGGTTTCGATCAGCCGGTCGACCGTCTTGCTGAAGCCGTCGGAAAGCGCCGACTCGAGCTGAACCGGCGTGTATCCAAAGCTAGTGCGGCGTAGGAGCTGCATGACGCGGGCCGATTCCGAACCCAGCGGAGAGACCCAGTCCGTGCCGGATCCGGCTCGTGGCGTGGCCAGGCTCTGCATCGATCCGCCAAGCAGACGAACCGCGCCCACCCCGACTCCCGTGGCCAGCGCCGCCGCAAGCGCCTGGCGCCGGGTGATGCCGCGTCGAACTTGAACGCTCGCCGATGGGACCTTCTCGGGGCTTGGCGCAAGGCTCATGGGCCAATTCAATCCGGCCTCTCAATGCATGGCATCAGCCGGATGTGAAGAATTCGTAATCACAACCTCGATGAACTCAGACGCGACGAACGCGACCCGCAGCCGAAGCCGGACCGGCACGTACGAGGCCTGGTATCTGAGCGTCGCCGACCCTGCCAGGAGGCAGGGGTGCTGGATCCGGTATACCTCCTTCAATCCGGCGCGAGGAGTGCAGGACGAGGCGCATTCCGCCCTCTGGGCCTTCTATTTCGACCACGAGGACCCAGGCTCGAACTGGGGCGCCAAGGCGTCGTTTCCGCTCAAGGAGATGCAGGTCCGGTCGCGGCCGTTCGTGCTCCGGATCGGCGGCGCTCTGCTCGCGCACGACGGATGCTCGGGCGAGGTTCACAGCGAGCGCGGAACGATCAGCTGGGACCTGCGCTGGGATTCACGCGAGCGACCGTTTCCGTTCCTGCAGCCACCATGGCACGCCATCTCCTCGTTCGCCAACATCGCCAGCCAGCCGGCGCTCAAGGTGTCGGGCACTATCGGTCTGAACGACCGGCAGGTCCACCTCGAGCACGTTCCGGGCGGCCAGGGACACACCTGGGGAACACGTCACGCGCTGGAATGGAACTGGGGCTACGCGTCAGGCCCCGATTTCTGGATCGCCGGCGGCAGGTCGCGAGCGCGGTCACGGCTTGGCGTCGAGCTGGTTGGAACCGCGGTGGGGACGCACATACGAGACAACCGATTTCTCTTGAACGGGCTCTTCAACGTCCTCGGTACGCGCGGACCAATCGCAGCGGATTCATGGACGGCTGAGGCCAGGCTCGGGGCGCGCCGGCTGCATGTCGAGGTGACACCGAGAAGGGCAGACCTGATCGGAGTGACATACGCCGATCCGCGGGGCGGGTCGCGAGTTTGCTACCACACCGAGGTCGCCGACCTCAAGCTGCGCCTCACCCAGGGCGACCAGGTCCTGGCGCGGGTCCGGCGGCCTGCGTCGGCCGCTTTCGAATACGCGGCCGAATCGCCAGTGCCAGGTCTGCCCGTCCTTTTCTGACCCGACGCAGAACCCAATGTTTAGGAGTTCTGTTAGTTGGTAATCTTGTAATACCATGGCGGAGCCCACGACCCTGCCGACCGAGCGCGAAGCGCTTGACGCCTACTCGACGACGGTCACCTCGGTCGCGGAGCGGGTCCTCCCCTCCGTCGCGAGCTTGCGAGTCGGTCGAGCAGGCCGCGGCGGCGCCGGTTCGGCCGTCGTCATCACACCCGACGGCTACCTCGTCACCTCCGCCCATGTCGTCGCGCAGGGCGGCTCCGCGAGCGCGTCCTTCCTCGACGGCACCGAATACGAGGTCGACGTGGTCGGCGCGGATCCCCTGTCGGACCTCGCCGTCGCCCGAGCGCGAGGGGCGGCGATCGAGCCGGTTCGGATCGGAAATGCCGACCAGCTGCGCGTCGGCCAGCTCGTCGTCGCCGTGGGCAACCCCCTGGGGTTCTCGGGTTCCGTTACTTCGGGGGTCGTCAGCGGGTTAGGCCGCTCGCTTGCGACCGCCGATGGAAACGGGCACCGGCGGTTCATCGAGGACGTGATCCAGACCGACGCCGCGCTCAACCCGGGCAACTCCGGCGGTGCGCTCGCCGACTGGCAGGCGCGCCTGATCGGGGTCAACACAGCGGTAGCGGGAATGGGCCTGGGGTTGGCGGTGCCGATGAACGGGACGACGCAGGCCATCCTGTCCGCCCTGATGAGAAACGGCCGCGTCCGGCGCGCCTACCTAGGGATCGCGGGCGGCACCCGTGCGCTTCCACCCGCGGCCGCGCAGAAGCTCGGACGCAAGGCGGGGGTCGAGGTGCAGGAGGTCGTCACCGGCAGCCCGGCGGCGAGCGCCGCTTTGCGAAGCGGCGACATCATCGTGTCCGTGGCCGAGGTGGCGGTGGCCAAGGCGGGCGACCTGCAGCGCCTGATGGTCGAGACGCAAATCGGATCGAAGCTCGCGCTGAGGGTCCTCCGCGGCGACAAGATGATCACGCTCGATGTCGCGCCCGTGGAGCTCGCGTAAACCCGACAGGGTACACTCGCGAGAGTGGCCAGACAGCGGATTCGAAACCTGCTTCAGGCGCATCCGAACGACGGCCGCTTTCGCATGGCGGATGTCGACGCCGACTCGACGCCCGGACTGAAGAGCCGCAAACGGCTGTCGCGCGACCTGAAGAAGCACCGAGTGTCGCTCTTCAACCTCCAGGAGCGCCTTTATGCCGAGCACAAGCGATCGCTTCTGATCGTGCTGCAGGGCATGGACACCAGCGGCAAGGACGGCACGATCACGCACGTGATCGGAGGCATGGACCCGCAGGGAGTCTTGATCTCCGCGTTCAAGCAGCCCACCCCGGAGGAGCGCCGGCACAGCTTTCTCTGGCGCATTCGCAAACGCGTCCCGGACGCGGGCGCGATCGGAATCTTCAACCGCTCCCACTACGAGGACGTGCTCATCGCGCGCGTCCACGACCTTGCCAAGGTACCGGTCATCGACCGCCGCTACGAGCTCATCAACCGCTTTGAAAGAGAGCTGGTCCGCGGTGGCACGAAGGTCGTCAAGATCTGCCTGCACATCTCATACGACGAGCAGCGCCGCCGGCTGCTCGAGCGCCTTCGCGATCCCGACAAGAACTGGAAGTTCAAGGAAACCGACATCGACGAGCGGGCGTTCTGGGATGATTACCAGAGCGCCTACAGCATCGCCATCACGCGTTGCTCAACCGAATTGGCGCCGTGGTACGTCGTGCCCGCGAACGACAAGGACTACCGGAACTGGGCGATCTCCCGGCTTCTGGTCGAGACCCTCGAGCAGATGAACCCGCAGTATCCCCATCCCAGGCTCGACATTCCTCGGCTGGTCAAGCGCCTGCAGGCGTAATGCCCCGTCAGGTTTGGTACGTTACGCATCACCTATCTGGGCGAATACGGGGGACGCTGAAAAATGAGACGGTTGCATCTGGTTTCGTGGCTGGCGGCGGCATTGGTGGTCGCGGCGTGCGGCTCCGCGGGAGGTAGCAGCACCGGCAGCACCAACTCCTACTCCGGCAAGACGATCAAGCTCGGAGCCATCCTCTCGATCACCGGCGCCGGCGGCGTGTATGGGCCGCAGAGCCGGGACGGCATGATGCTGGCCGTCGACCAGATCAACAAGGCAGGTGGCGTCAACGGCGCCCAGATCTCTCTCACCGTTAGGGACGATGCATCGCTCCAGACGCAGTCGGCTCAAGTCGCCCAGACCATGATCCAGGCGGACCAGGATCTGGCGCTCCTGGGCCCAACCCTCTCCAACTCGGCGGTGGCAGTCCACCCGCTGGCCGAAAGCCTGAAAACCCCGATCCTGGCGGTGAGCACGACCGGCATCAATATCGTTCCCGACTGCAAGTTCCCGAACACCACTCCGTGCAGCTACGTATTCCGCGACAGCCTCGGCGAGGAGACTGCGATCCCCGACAACATTCAGTCGTACGCTGCGGACGCGCACCCCACCACGGCCGTACTCCTCGTCGCGCAAGACGACAAGTTCTCGAGCGACGGCGGCCTCATCGTGCAGAACACCGTCGGCAAGTACGGGATCAACCTGTTGAAAACCATCAAATTCAACAAGGCGGAAGCTGACCTGTCGCCATACGTGACCCAGGCAGTGCAGCTGCACCCGGACGTGATCTTCATCACCTCCCTTGGTGGCATCCCGGCCAACATCATGACCGAGGCCCGTAAGCAGGGCTGGCAGGGTCAGTTCCTCGGCGGCAACGGCTTCAACACGGCGACCGTGTCCAAGAATGCCGGTGCCAATGGCTTGGGCGCGCGCAGCGCCAGCGCCTGGTACCTGGGCAACACTTTCCCATCCAACGCCGACTTCGTGACCGCATTCAAGGCGGCGTACAACCATGACCCGGACCAGTTCGCCGCGCAGGGCTACGCGGGCATCAAGATCATCGCGGACGCCGCCAAGCGCGCCAACCTCACGTTCTCAGACGTCGCGGGCGACCGCGACAAGCTGAGGGCCGCGATGGAGACGGTGAATATCCAGACCCCACTCGGTCCCTTCCAGTTCACCTCGACGCATGACGTCAAGCAGACCGTCTGGATCATCAAGATGGACGGCCAGGGCGGCTTCACCCTGGTCCACCAGATAGCGGCAAGCTGATCATCGCAGCGGGGGATCAGGAGATCCCCCGCCGCATCTCTTATTGTTGAGTCGGCTTGGGGCAGCAGATCCTCAACGCGATCTTCATCGGGTCGATTTACGCCCTGTTTGCGGTCGGCTACACGCTCGTGTTCGGTGTGCTCGACATCCTGAACCTGGCCCATAGCGCCGTTTTCATGCTGGGCGCCGCCGTCACATACACGCTCGTCGTCAACCACGGCCAGTCGTTCTGGCTGGCGTGCGTGCTCGCCATCGTCGCGGCGGCGTTTATGGGCCTCGTCATCGAATACATCTGCCTGCGACCGCTCCGGAGGCGCCGGGCGCCACCTATCGCCGCGCTCATTTCCACGATCGGGCTGGCGCTCATCATCGTCGCGGCGATCGAGCAGGGCAGGCCCGGCACTCTATTTGCGTGGCTCTGGGTGGACGGCGCGAACCCGGTCACCATGCCGCCCGGCACCTTTCCCAACCCGACCTGGCACGTGGCCGGCCTGACGCTGGAGGGTAGCAAGCTGGCCGTCGTTCCGGTCTCCATCGCGCTGATGCTGGTGCTCGGCTACGTCATGCGTTTCACCCAAGTGGGGCGGGGGCTTCGCGCCGTCGCTGAAAACCCGCGCGCGGCCCGGCTGATGGGGATCGACGTCGACCGTCTGATCTCGCTGACGCTGGTTATCTCCTCGGCGCTCGGCGGCCTCGCCGGCATCCTGTTCGGGGTCGCGCTTGGGGGCATCAGCCCCTATATCGGCCGCGACAGCGTGGAGGTACGGGGCCTGGCCGTGATCGTGCTGGGAGGGATGGGCAGCATCCCCGGCGCGGTGTTGGGCGGCTACCTGCTCGGCTTCATCGAGGTGCTCGCGGTTGTGCTGCTCGGCAGCAACGTGCGGGCGGGGGTCGCATTTGCCGCACTGTTCCTCATGCTCGTGCTCCGCCCTCAGGGCCTGTTCGGCGCTCAATTGCGAGAACGGATCTAAGTTGGACTTCCTCATCCAGCTTTTCACCGATCCCGTCGCCTTCTGGAACTCGCACACCCTGTTGATCTCGCAGATCGGGATTAACAGCATCCTGGCCTCATCGATGTTCGTGGTGCTGTACTCCGGACAACTGTCGCTCGCGGCACCGGGATTCATGGCCATCGGCGCCTACACCGCGGTCCTGATGGACCTCTACTGGCACACACCGCTCGCGCTGAACATCGCCACCGGGACCGCATTCGCCGGCGTCGTCGGGGTTGCTGTCGGGCTGCCGGTGTTGCGGCTGCGAGGCGTTTTCCTCGCCATTGCCACCATTGGGTTCATCGAGGCGCTGAGCCTCGGAGTGATCCTCAACCTACCGATCACCGGCGAGGGACTTGGACTCAAGAATCCCAATGCGGACCCACTCGGCGGGATCAACATCGTGCTCGTTTCGCTGGCCGTGGTCGTGTTTCTGCTCTGGAGGCTCACCAAAGGCCGGCTCGGCTACGCATGGACCGCGATCCGGCAGGACGAGCTCGCTGCGCAAAGTCAGGGCATCGACGTAGCCCGGTACAAGCTGATCGCCTTTGTCGTCAGCGCGCTCCTCGCGGGTTTCGCAGGCGGCGCTGAATCACACCTCAACTTCTTCGTCGACCCTAACGAGTACGGCGTGCCGCGAACCGTGCAAGTGCTGACCTTCGCCGTGCTCGGCGGCAGCGGTAACGTGCTGGGTCCCGTTGTGGGCGCGCTGTTCCTGACTACTCTCCCCTACGTCTTTCAGCAGGCCGGCGACTACATCGGCGTGGTTAGTGGCGCGATCCTGATCGCGGTCATCATCTTCCGTCCGCAGGGCATCGTCGGCCGCGGCGGTTTTGCTTTCGTCAGGCCCCGCTGGTGGCCACGCGCGCAAGTCCGTGCTCCTTCGACTCGCTGACGTGCGGCGTCACTTCGGCGGGGTGCATGCCGTCGACGGGGTGACGCTGGAGGTCGAGAAGGGATCGATCCAGGGCCTCATCGGCCCCAACGGTGCGGGCAAGACGACGCTGGTCAACGTCATCACGGGTTACGTTCCGTTCCAGTCCGGCCACGCGTGGTTGGAGTCGGACGAGCTCACCGGGCTGCCCGCCCACCGGATCGCGGGCCTTGGGATCTCGCGCACGTTCCAGAATATCCGGCTATTCAAGGACCTGACCGCGCTGGAAAACGTGCTCATCGGGATGCACACACGCCGCCGCGACGACACGCTGGCTCAGATCGCGACTCTGCCCATGTTCCGGCGCGACCAACGAAGTCGATTGGATGACGCCCGCGGGCTGATGGAAACGGTGGGGCTCGCCGCCAGCGACATCGCCGGCCGCGCCGCCGGCACCCTTCCGTATGGCGACCAGCGCCGACTCGAGATCGCCCGCGCCCTCGCGCTGCGGCCTCGCCTCCTGATCCTGGACGAGCCCGCGGCCGGCATGAACCCTTCCGAGAAGCAGGGCATCCGCGAGCTGATCGAACGGCTGAACGAGGACGGGTTGACGATCCTGCTCATCGACCACGACATGCGCCTGGTCATGGGCGTGTGCAAGCGAGTAGCCGTCCTTGACTTCGGACGCAAGATCGCGGAAGGCACGCCGGCCGAGGTATCGATCGACGCGGGCGTAATCAAGGCCTATCTCGGTTCGGGCAGCGAGCGGGTGGTCACGAGCGCGCCTGGCGCGAGCGCGGCCGGTGACACGGAGTTGGCAGGCGAGGGATCGGCGGCGCGGCCGGCGGTCGAACCGCAGAAGGCGATCCTGGAGATCGAGGACCTGACGGTCAGCTATGGGCCGGTCAACGCGGTCCGAGGCGCCTCGCTACGAGTGGCGACCGGCGAGGTGGTGGCGCTGATCGGCGCCAACGGCGCCGGCAAGTCGACCATCCTGAACACGCTCTCGGGTCTGATCCGGCCCGATTCCGGGACCGCGGTCTTCGACCGTCTCGACCTCACCCGGGCGAAGCCGTCGACGATCGTCCGCCACGGACTGATCCAGGTGCCTGAAGGACGGGAGATCCTGGCCCGGCAGACAGTGCTGGAGAACCTGGAGCTGGCCACGTGGGGCCGTCGCGATGGTTCGGCGAAACGAACGCAGATCGAGGCGGTGATGAAGCGCTTTCCGATCCTGGGCGAGCGGCGAGCACTGCGTGCGGGGACGCTCTCGGGTGGCGAGCAGCAGATGCTGGCGATCGCGCGAGGGCTGCTCGCAAGGCCGCGCCTGCTCCTGCTGGACGAGCCGTCCCTCGGGCTGGCGCCCCAGATGGTGGACGAGGTGTTCAAAGCCATCCAGGAGATCCACGACGAGGGGACGACGATCCTGCTGGTCGAACAGAACGCGCTGCGAGCGCTGGAAATCGCGGACCGTGCTTACGTCCTGGAGACGGGACAGATCCGGTTGAGCGGAACGGGCGAAGACCTTCTGCACAACCCCGCCGTACGACGCGCCTACCTGGGCGGTTGATTCAGCGATTCGGGCACTGGTGGTCGTATCCCAGATTCTGGATGCAACCAAGGCGGCCCAGACGGTCGTGTTCAACCGCTGAAAATAGAAAGAGCCCCGGACCGAAGTCCGGGGCTCTTTGTCGGTTTCTCTAATTAAAGAGTGCGGACGCTCTTGGCGCGCGGGCCCTTGGGGCTCGCCTCGACCTCGAACGAGACCTTCTCGCCACCCTGGAGGCTGTCGAAGTCACCTTCGGTGCCACTCCGGTGGAAGAAGAATTCCTTACCGTCTTCGGCTGCGATAAATCCGAAGCCACGGTCCGCTACCAGTTTCTTGATGGTGCCTGTAGGCATTGTCCATCTCCTATATCTCTCGAACTTAGGCTACTCAACTCGGCGAGGCCTGTTCGAGAAGACAAGAGACCTGCGGTGAGCGCCCGCACTGTACGGGCTTTTGACAGTATACCCCAGACGGTCAGGTTCTAATCGCGGAGGTCTCGGACTGCCTGCGGGCCCGGGATTGGTCGACCTCGGTAACGGCGCGGGTGAGGACGCAAGTCCTCCCCCGCGGGACCCCCTCCTGTTGGCGGCGACACCTGGCTGAGTTTGGTAGTGGCATGCTGAGTGACGGCCGGAGTAAATCCGGCCTGATGGCGACGCGCGTCTAGACAATACTGTCAACTGCTGATCGCCGAGGTCTCGGCCTGCCTCCGGGCACGGGATTGGTCGACCTCCGTGAGGTGCCGCTTTCGCAGCCGCAAATGCTTCGGCGTGACCTCGAGCAGCTCATCGTCCCCCAGGAAATCCAGGGATTGCTCCAGGCTCAATCTCGAAGCCGGCGTCAGCCTCACCGAGATGTCAGAGGTGGAGGAGCGGATGTTCGATTGCTTCTTCTCTCGGCAGACGTTCACGCGGATGTCTCCCGGCCGCTTCTGGATGCCGACGATCATGCCTTCGTAGACCTCTTCGCCGGCCTCGATGAAGGTCGTCCCCCGCTCCTGCGCCCCGGCCAGCCCAAAGGCCAGGGACTTGCCGGCGGATGAGGCGGTCAGGGCTCCGTTGCGCTGTTCGCGGAAGTCTCCGAGGAAGGGTCGGTAGCCCATGCCGATCGAACCCATCAAGCCGGTTCCGGCGGTGAGCGTGAGGAAGGTGTTGCGGAAACCGATGAGCCCGCGAGTCGGGATCAGGTACTCGAGCCGGACGCTGCCCTTTTTGTCGTACGTGATCTCCAGCATCTCGCCGCGCCGCTTGCCCAACGCCTCGGTCACAGCGCCGAGGTTTTCCTCGCGCACGTCCACGGTGAGGTGCTCGACCGGTTCCATGCGCTGGCCGTTGATCTTCTTCACGATCGCCTCCGGGCGGGAAACCTCGAACTCATAGCCCTCGCGGCGCATGGTCTCGATGAGCACCGCCAGGTGCAGCTCGCCCCGACCGCTGACCAGGAACCGCTCTGCTGCTTCGGTGTCCTCGACGTGAAGGCCGAGATTCGTGTCGAGCTCCTTGTAAAGACGCGCTCGCAACTGACGCGTGGTCGAAAACTTTCCCTCGAGGCCGGTGAACGGAGACGTGTTGACGCCGAATGTCATCCGCACGGTCGGCTCATCGATCGCGATCCTCGGCAGCGGATCCGGGGACTCTGGGTCAGCCAGCGTGTCGCCGATCGCCACCTCCTCGAGGCCGGTCAGCATCACGATGTCGCCGGCGCTCGCGCTGGGCACCGCGACCCTATCCAGGCCGCGATAAACCAGCACCTGCACCACCCTGGCCCGGCGCGCCTCTCCGGCCGCGTTCAGCACGGCGACCGCGTCGCCAGGAGCCACGCTGCCGCGCGTGATGCGGCCGATGGAGATGGTCCCTGTGTAGTCGTCATAGGCCCGGTTGGCGACCAGCATCTGGAAGCCGCCCTGCTCGGCGACCGGGGCCGGGAAGTTGTCGATGATGGTCTTGAACAGCGGTTCCAGGTCGGCCGCGAGGTCATCTGGCTTCAGCCCCGCGCGACCTTCCTTCGCGATCGCGTAGACGACCGGGGCCTCCAGCTGGTCAGCGTCCTCGGCCAGCTCGAGGAAGAGGTCGTGCACGCGGTGCAGCGCCAGCTGAGGGTCGGCATTCTTTCGGTCGACCTTGTTGATCACGACGATGATTCGCAGGCCGACCTCGAAAGCCTTGCGCAGCACGAAGCGTGTCTGCGGCATCGGTCCCTCCGCGGCATCGACCAGCAGCAGGCAGCCGTCGGCCATGTTGAGGACGCGCTCGACCTCGCCGCCGAAATCGGCATGGCCTGGCGTGTCGATGATGTTGATGGTCACGCCGGCATGCCGCACGGACGTGTTCTTGGCGAGGATGGTGATGCCCTTCTCGCGCTCGAGGTCGTTCGTATCCATGATGAGCGTGCCGACCTCCTGGTTGTCGCGGAAGGTGTGGCTCTGCTTCAGCAGGGCGTCGACGAGCGTGGTCTTTCCGTGGTCCACGTGCGCGATGATCGCGACGTTGCGTATGTCATGCCGAAGGTTTGGTGAGGTCATTGGATGGCAGCAGGCACTATACGGAGAGGACGGCGAGCTCCGTGGCCGCGCCTAGGAACTAGGCTCGAGCTCGCTCGGCACGAAGCGGTGCGCCGATCTCGTTCAAGAAGCTGAGCAGCTCGCGGTACGACTCGAGGAAAGACGTCTCGTGGTATGCGATCCCTCGCTCCTGGCAGAACTGCTCGATGATCGGCTGCGCGCGACGCATGTTCAATCGCGGCATGCCTGGAAAGAGGTGATGCTCGATCTGGTAGTTGAGCGAGCCGTACCAGAGATCAGTGAGCGGATGGCCCCGAACGTTGCGTGCGGTCAAGACCTGCGTGCGAACGAAGTCGAGGCGAGACTCGCTGTCCGTCTGAGGCATGCCTTTGTGATTCGGTGCGAAGACCGCCGCCATGTACGCGCCGCCGACACCCTTCTGGATCAACACGACCATCAGCGCCGACCATGGGCCGAGGAAATACACCATCGCGCCCAGGTACAGGACGGCATGCACAGCCAGAAGGCCGAACTCGAGGCGGCGGTAGCGGGAAGTCTCCTTGATCAGGTACGAGACGCCGGCCACGTGCATGCTCCACGCCAGGAAGGTCGTGAGCGGGAAGAAGAGATAAGCCTGGTACATGGCGGCCAGCCTGCCGGCCCCACGCCGCGCCTGAGCCTGCTCGTCGTTGTAGGCGATGGCGCCGACTTTGATGTCTGGATCCAGATCGACGTCGTTGGGGTTGCCGTGGTGGCGGTTGTGCTTCTGCACCCACCAGCCGTAGCTCACGCCCAACAGCAGGTCGGCGGTCACCAGTCCGACGAACGCGTTCTTTCCGGCCGAGTCGAACATCTGGCGATGTCCTGAGTCATGCAGCTGGAACCCGAGCTGCACCGACATGATGCCGAGCCCGAGCGCCGCAAGAGCCTGGCCCCAAATCGTTCCGACGGTGAACACCAGGACGAGGCAGAAAGTCCACACGGCCAGGTTGGTCGTGATGCTGAGCGCATAGTAGGCAGGGCGCTTTTCCAGCAGCCCGGCGTCCTGAATACGACGCTTCAGGATCGCGTATTCGCGCTCGCTCTTCACACCGGGCTCGCTCCCGGGTCCCGTTTCCACCGCAATCACGGTTGCCACGCTAACAATTCCTCCGATCACGGTGCGTGCGGTTGCGTAACAGAATCCATAACAACGGAGGTTGATGACCGGCCATCGGGCACAATGCCCGATAGCACCTAAGGGCACAGGGGCAACTCCACCTAGGAGCACAGGGGCGCCGGGCGCGCGCAGGGCGCACCTCCAAATAAGAGCAGGCAATATGTACGGCCGATGAGGGTTCGAGCGCTTGGCCCGCCCGTGCGACGTATGTCCGTGGTCGACATTCTTGTCGGCCTGTGCCTCGTCGCCTCGGTGGCTTCACCTTGGTCGATCAGCATTCCGCCTGCTCATCTCACCGAGTCGTTCGGCTTTCAGACCCCGCTTTGCTGGCTGATCGTCGTTGCGCTCATCGCGGCTCTATTCATCCAGGGCCGCGCCGCGGTCATCGCACTTGCGGTGGCTGAGCTCGTCGTCATCGGCTGGTTCGCCTGGGCGATGTTGGTCGTTACCACGCCGCGCTTCGCGAGCCTGCCATTTCCATTCGTCGGCACCGACCTGATCGGGCCGGGTTGGTATGCAGCGGCCGTCGGTCTGCTCATCGCGGCCGGCCTGGTTGTCAAAGAGTTTCACGATCGGGGCGTGCCAATCGGTTTTGACCTGTGGGTGCTGACGGTCATTCCCGGTTATGGATTGGTCCGCCTCGGTCAGGGGTTTCGCGGCATCGTGTGGACAGCGCTGTTCTCGGCGGCGCTGTACTTCGGTTCGACCGATTCACCAGACCCGGCGCAGTTCGCGGATTATGGGACCTCCGGCAACGTCCCACCACCTATGCCTCGCGGGCCGGAATACGTCCTGCTGGGACTGGCGGCCATCCTCTGGGTCTTGAGCATCGCCGTGACCATCCGGCAGCGACGAAGCCGGTTCCACATCGTCGATTGAACCGGCGCGGTCGCCCTTGCCAAAGCCATTGATTTAGGTTTGAATTCGATTTAGCTGCCGGCCTTACCGACTGTTTGGGGGGACGATGGGGATTCTGCTGACCTTTAATCAGGCCTATCAGCCGGTGCTTGGGAGCATCCTGCTGTCGGCGCTGGTCGCCGGACTTCCGCTGTACGTCCTGTTCGTCCTGCTCGCGATTCTCCGTCTTCCCGCCTGGCAGTCCGCTCTTGCCTCGATGCTCACCGCATTTCTGCTGGCCTGGGTCGTGTGGGGCATGCCGTTCGGCGTGACCGTCGGCACCGCCACGGAAGGCATGGCCTTCGGCCTGTGGCCGATCAGCTGGATCGTGCTCAACGCGGTCTTCTTCCATAACCTGACCGTCGCCAGCGGCGACTTCGACGTGATCAAACGTGCCCTCACGCGCCTGACCACAGACCGCCGGCTGCAGGCCCTGCTCATCGCGTTCAGCTTCGGTGCTCTCCTCGAGGGCATCGCAGGCTTCGGAGCGCCGGTGGCGATCACGGCCTCCATCCTGGCGGCCCTGGGGTTCGAGCCGATCACCGCAGCCGTCCTGGCGTTGCTCGCCAACACCGCGCCGGTCGCTTTCGGTTCGATCGGGATCCCGGTGGTGACCCTAGGCGCTCTGGTGGCGCCGATCCTCGGCCACAAAGATGCGACGTCAACCACGCTCGCCCTGTCCGCAATGGTCGGCCGGCAGCTGCCTCTGTTCTCGATCATCATCCCGGCGTACCTCATCGTCGTGCTGGCGGGATGGAGGCGGATGCGCGAGATCCTCCCCGCCGTGCTCGTCACGGGCGTCTCGTTTGCGGTCGTCCAGTTCCTCGTTTCGAACTTCGTCGGTCCTGAGCTCACCGACATCCTCGCCGCGCTCGTCTCGATGGGCTGCCTCGCCCTGCTGCTTCGCTTCTGGCGGCCGGCAGAGGTGTGGCGTTTTGCGCACGAGGTTGCGGTGCCGGTGGTACCAGGACGAGTACCGAGCGCGTCAGGGTTGCCGGTCATAGCCGCAGCAACCGGTGCCTCAACTTTCGACGCCGTCGATCCGCCAGGACGCATCCTTCGCGCTTTCTCGATGTACATCCTTCTTGTCGTCGTCATCCTCGTCGGTCAGATGGGCAACCTCCCCTTCTTCGCCGGCCATCCGGTCGGCGACGTCAAGACGGCGCTCGCGGCGCCGGCCAATATCACCGCAGACCTCAAGTGCGGCACCCCGGCGTTCAAGCTTTGCCCGCTGCCCTGGATCGGCCCCGATCCGGCCAAAGACCGGCAGGCGTTCAAGTTCCCCGACTGGAGCTTCTACTGGCCCGGCACCTACGAGATCGTCAACGGCAAGCCCGTCTCCTTGATCTTCCGCGAGAAGCCCATCGCCTCGAAGTCGACCGAGTACCCGCTCACGTTCGACTGGAACTTCCTGGCCGCGGCCGGATCCCTCGTCCTGTACGCGGGCCTCATCGCGTTCCTGTTGATGCGCATCTTCGGCTCGCGGGTGAATTTCCTCGCGGTGTACGGCCGGACGCTGCGCCAGCTCGCGCTTCCCATCGCCACCATCGCTTTGATCCTCGCGATCGCGCAGCTGATGAACTACGCAGGTATGACCTCGAGCCTCGCCATCGCTCTATCCAAGACGGGGTTCATCTTTCCGTTCGTGGCGGCCTTCCTCGGCTGGCTCGGTGTTTTCCTGACCGGGAGCGATACTTCGTCGAACACACTTTTCGGCCCGCTCCAGGCCCAGACGGCCCAGCAGCTGCACAACGTGAGCCCGATCCTCACGGCGGCCACGAACTCATCCGGCGGCGTGATGGGCAAGATGATCAGTCCGCAGAACCTGTCGGTCGGAGCGGCAGGCGTGAACAAGGTCGGTTCGGAAGGGGCGATCTTTCGGCGCGTGATCGGCTACAGCCTCATCCTCACGACCGCGGTCGGGCTGTTGGCCATGATCGAGGCCTACGTGATCCCAGGAATCGTCCCCTCGCCCTAGCCACCCACCGAGCCGGTGACCTGGCGGGCCCGGATTCCGAACTCCGCCTCCACGAGCAGCTCACGCGAGAGCTCCGGCTCCTGGGCCGAGAACCCGTGCCACCGCGACACGCAGGCTGCGACCTGGTCGTCGCAAGCGGCCAGGTGCTCGAGCCAGTACACGGGCTTGGCTGACCTGCCGGACGAGGGATGGTAGAGACCCAGCTGCCCGGCCTGCAGGCGGGCAACGCCGACCACCCAGTTGAAGACATCGTTCTGGCTGTTCCGAATGAACTGCGTGATGACGGCGGTGACGCCAGGGGCGGCCGACTTGCCGAACCTCTTGTTGGCCAGCTCCTCACACGCCATCAAGAGCCCACCTTCGACCAGCGGCATCTGGCTGAATTGGGCGGCGAGGTCAGTGCGCTCGATCCACACCCTGTTCAGCGACTTGAAGACTTTGCCCTCGGGCTTCATGAACATCCTTATCAGGCTTTCGTCGCGCAGGCTCAAGAATGCGGCGGCGACGATGTACGGCGCCTCGCGGCGAAATTTCCAGTTCGCCCAGGCGAGGCTGCGGTTCGGGATGCGACGTGAGCCGGGAGCCGGCGGGGCGACGGCGGCGGCCAGGCGGCCGGTCCAGATCGAGGCGATGACGCTGTACGGCACCGTCGGAGCCGGCCAACTCGGCGCCGACGGATCTGCCTTTAACCTGGCTAACTCTCGGTGCAAACCGCTCTCAAGCTCGATGTCGGCGCGCCGCTCGCCGGCCGCCCTGCTGCCCGAGCGGAGCAGCAAGAGTATGACCACCATGGCCGTAAGGACGGCAAAGACTAAAACTACGGCGATTTCGGAAGCCCTTCGGTTAGATCGATGGTGACGACGATCCTCTCACACGCGCCTCGAATTCTCGTGAGTTGCTTCAACGAACCTGCTGCCAAAAATGCGGCAGGCCATTCAGGAATGTTGGTGCCGAGAGCGGGAGTCGAACCCGCACGTCCTTGCGGACATCGGTTTTTGAGACCGACGCGTCTGCCTGTTCCGCCACCTCGGCGCTCTGGTGAGGAGCCTCGACCATACTAATTGGCTCATGCGAGCCGCCCTCATCCTGTGCCTGGGCGTCCTCCTGGCCGCGTGCGGACCCAATCTGGCCCCCGCCGCCACGGTCAGCCCATCGGGCTCGCCTGCATCGGTGGCGTCGGCGCCCCGAATCCAGCCGCCGCCTGTGACACCTCCGATCCCGCCGGGCACCAACCTCCCCGCCTTCGCCTGTGCCGACTCGAGCGGTGGCAAGACCGGCGTAGCCAACCTCGTCACGGCGCGGGTGGCCGAGCAGCCTGGTTATGACCGCTTCGTGCTCCAGTTCGACTCGGCCGTGCCCAGCTACACGGTCAAGCGCCAGGCTTCGCCGGTATTCGTGTTCGGAGCCAGCGGCCAGACGATCACGCTGAGCGGAACTTCAGGCGTCCTGGTGAACGTCCAATCGGCAACCGGGGCCAACAGTTTCACCGGGTCGACCGACCTGACGCATGGCGAATACATCGTCCTGAAAGAGGCCCGCCAGACGCAGGATTTCGAAGGTCACGTGTCATGGGGACTCGGTCTTAGCAAGCCCGCCTGCCTCCGTGCGTTCACGCTCGCCGATCCGGCCCGGCTGGTGGTCGATTTTTCAACCACGTAACGACAACGAACCCGATTCGAAGCAACAGCGGTTAACCTTCCCCGGCGAATGGCCATCCAGCAACCGCCCGCTCAAGCCGTTCCACAGCAGGCTGCACCGCCGACCTCACCGAAGAAGGGAGGCTGCTTCGGCCGCGGCTGTGGCTGCGGGTGCGGCGGCTGCCTGCTGGTGGTGCTGCTAGCCGTTTTGCTCGTGGGCGGAAGCGGCTACTACTTCTTCGTCGTGCAGGCCCAGGCCGCGGTAGCCGCGCCGGCCGCGCTCGTGGTCATCAACCAGCCGGTGGATGTCGATGGCAACCCGGGCATCGCCGGCGAGGCGCTCAACCCCAACAACACGGTGCACACCGGCGCCGGCGGTCATGCGGCGATCCAGTTCCCGGATGGCTCGTACGTCCGCATGTCGCCTGACACGCGGGTGACCCTCACCGCGGCAGAGCTGCAGAAGAACGGCTCTCTGCAGTCGGCGAGCGTGGTCCAGAAGATCGGGCGGACCTTCACCTCCGTGCAACACCTCGCCACCGGCGCGAGCTTTCAGGTCGGCGGCCACTCTGTAAGCGCGCAGGTCCGCGGCACCCAGTTCGAGGTCCTGGTCCGCAGCAACGGCACGAACCTGATCAAGGTGTTCGACGGCACGGTCACCGTGGCCGGTGCGACCACCGTCAAGGTGACGGCAGGCCAGCAGATCGATGCCGACGCCCAGGGCCGGCTTTCCAACCAGCGGGCGATCCAACCCGAACCGCAGGATCCTTATCCGCTGACCGCACAGTGCTCCACGTCCGCGTCGAGCGGCAACACGTCGGGCACGATGCAGTCATCGAGCGGTGAGAACCTGACCAACGGGCAGACCGCAGAGAGCGACTACAACTCGCCGGGCGGCAACCTGACGCTCGCCTTCTGCTACCCAGGCAGCCTGATGAAGGTGACGGTGACAGACCCGACCGGCCGCGCGATCGCGAGGCAGGGTACCGCGCCGCTGATCGTCAAGATCTCCAACGGTCCCCCCGGGGTCTACAAGGCGATCGTGACCGCGCTCAACGTGCCGGCCACCGGAGAGGCCTACTCCCTTGTCTTCGCGACCGACGCGGCATGCGCCTCCGGCAACGTCGACACCGGTACCGTCGTGCGCCAGACCCTGAGCAACTCGCAGATCGCGAGCGCGCTCTCCCAATCGGGCTCAACGGGCATCACGCTCCAGGTCCAGAGCACCTCCCCCACCTCGGCGCGCATCTTCTATTCCTCCAACCTCGGCGGCCTGCCGGTCTCCTGGACGATCGACTTCTACGCGGCGACTCCCAACCTCGGGGCGGTGATCACGCAGGTGACGATGCGCGGGATCAACGTGACGACGCAGGTGATCTCCAGGCTGAGCTCGGTTGGAGGCAACTCCATCACCTCAATGCCCACGGGGTTCAGCGTCGAGCGGGTGTATTCGTGCAACACGCCCGGCGGCGACGACATGATGGTGATCGAGGGCCACCGCCCCGGCTAGATCGCCAAGCAAGGGCCCGAAGCCGTCTCCGTTGGACTACCTGTGAGCTATCTTTCCCGGGCAATATGTCAGCAGTAACCGCCCGAACTCCCGCTCGACGTCGTGGTGGACGCCGGGTGCTCATCGTGGTGGTGCTGTTGATCGTGATCGTCGGCGGCGGGATCTTCTGGCTCAACAGCTCCGCCCAGGCGGCCGTCAACGTCTCCGCGACGCTCACGGTCTACCAACCTGCGGCGTCGATCGAGCGCAAAGGCAGCGGCGCCTTCGCCGTCGCCTCGTCAGGGGCCCAGGTCCAGGCGGGCGGCTCGGTGAAGACCGACACTAAGGGGCGGGCCTCGATCCAGCTGCCGGATGCGACGTTGACCCGCCTGGCGAGTGACACCGAGGTCACGCTCGACGCGGCTCACTTCACCAAGAGCGGGGCTCTGCACGACGCCAAGCTCACCGAGAAGATCGGCCGGACGCTCACGAGCGTCCAGCACCTCGTCTCGGGGGCCACGTTCCAGGTGGCCGGGCAATCGGCTGTCGCCTCGGTTCGCGGCACGAAGTTCGAGGTCTACATCAAGGCCGATGGCACGATGCTCGTGAAGTTGTTCGACGGCGTGCTGGACTTTGACGGTAAAAACCACGTCCATCTCACAGCCGGGCAGCAGGCAACTGCCGACCCGCAGGGCAACATCGGGCCCGCGGGCCCCATCCAGCCGGACCCCAATGATCCATTCGGCCCGGCGCTCGACGCTTCGGCCGCGGTGAACGTCGGCACCACGCTGGGCACCGAGCAGGACTACATCGGAGCGCCCATCCACAACGGCGAGCAGCAGCAGTACAAGTACAGCTACGCGGGCGGCAGCCTGATCAAGGCTTCGCTGGGTTATGCCGGCAGCGCGATGCAGCTGAAGATCCAGGGGCCGGACGGCCAGATGTACACGGGTAGCGGCCATTCACCCATCGTCGTGCTGGTCAACAACGCGCCACCGGGGATCTACAACCTGTTCGTGGTCGGGGTCAGCGGACTCGGCGCGGTCGGCGAGGAACCGTTCCTGGCCGTGGCCGCCGTTGAGCCATGCGTCAGCTCCGACATCGACCAGAACGGGGCCGTTCGTCGCGGCTACACGGCCACGGATCTTGCCGCGGCCGTGCAGGTATCAGGTCTCTCCAACCTGCGCGTGACCATCGCCCCCAACTCGCCGGCCGGGGCGATCGTGACGGGCAAGGGGACTTACGACGGCGTTGGTTGGACGGGTTCGGTCCTGCTCGTGCCGCACGCCGGCGTGGTCGAGATCATCGCGGTCGGAGGAACCGTCTTCGGTGTGAGCGTGCCGGCTCAGCAGATCGTGCAGCAGATCGGGTCGGCGATCGGCCAGGACCCGACGAATCTCAACATGGGATTCATCGTCGACCGCCTGTTCGCATGCAACAGCGTGGTGATGATCGACGGACGCCACTCATAGCTCGTCTAGCGGCGCAGGGGCGGCCGGGCTTGGATGGCTACCTTGTCCAGGAGAATTCGAAAAGCGTCTACGATGCCCCGGAGGATGAGCAGACACGCCGGCGGAGCCGGCCTGTCGATGCAATCAGTAAGTCAGATCCTGCTCGCGCTCGCGCGCAGAAGGAACGATCTGGGTTCCTTCTCATATTTCTAGCGGAGGCCGAAGACTCGCTGGGCGAAATGCATCACGAGGGTCAGGCCCGACCCTTCGAGCAGCCACGCGACCTCGGCCGCGCCCACCACCAGGACGAGCACGGCGCTCAGCCCGATGCTTCCGCGATGCATGACCGGCTGCAGCCAATGAACGCTGTCGGGGTTGCTGCCGGGCGAGGTGAGCGCCGACTCCAGGGCGTCGAGCAGCTCTCCGGCCGTGGCGGGACGGCGATTGGGGTCGCGATCCATCGCCTGCTGGAGCACCGACGCGAACGACACCGGCAGCTCGGGCACGATGTCGCGAACGCTCGGCGGCAGCTCGTAGAGGCGGCGGCTCAACGTTTCGATCCAGCTCTTCGACGAAAACGGCCGGCGCCCCGTCACTGCTTCGAAGACGACCGCCGCAAGCGAGTACACGTCCGCGCGACCATCGACTTCGCGGCCGACCAGCCGCTCCGGCGCGACGTAGTCGGGGGCGACCGGCCCGCCGGCACTTGGCCCGGTATTGAAGGAGGCGACGGTGCCGAGACCGAAACCGGTCAGCAGGGTGCGCCCGTCGTTGGCGAGCAGGATGTTCGCGGGCTTGACGTCGCGGTGGATCGCCGTGCGCGAGTGGGCGTAGTCCAGGGCGCTTGCGATCGGTCGCAGCAGCGCGATCATGCCGAGCGGCTCGTACCGGTCACCCTCTTCGAAGACGTCGTCGAGGGTCCTACCGGCGACCATCTCGGTGACGAGGTAGGGTGACTCGCCCTCGTATGAGAGCTCATACAGGCGCGGAATCGCCTCGTGCTCGAGCGCAACGTACGACCGGAGCTCCAGCAGGAACCGGCGCGAAAAGCTGACGTCGCGCGCCACATTCGCGCCGATGGTCCGCACCGCGACACGTCGTTGCAGGCGCGGATGCTCGGCCTCGTATACCGATCCCAGGCTGTCGGTCTCGATTTCACGCAGCACGCGGTACCCGCCCACGTGATGTCCGTTGCTCGAAGCCTTGGATCTCGACCCGTTCTTGTCCGTTGGTGCGCCCTGTGCGAGCCCTGCCTGCGGGCCTTCCTGTGCCACGAACCCTGAACTTTAGGCCACCGGCCGGGAATTACGTACCGAACAGGTGTCCCAACATCCCGGACCGCCCCTCCCCTCGCTCCGCGAGGACCTCCCCACAGGGTGGGGAGGCCAGGGGAGCCCAGGTGTCGGCGAGAGGATTTGAACCTCCACGCCCTTTCGGGCACCAGCTCCTAAGGCTGGCGCGTCTGCCGTTCCGCCACGCCGACTAACCGACCGAAACGATATGCGAGCGAGCGCTAGAAGTTCTCGATCTCGACCGGGTCGATCCTTCCGGCGGTGTCAAAACCGAAGATCCGCGACAGGAAGTACATCTCGCCCTCGATCGACCGCCGGATGTTCTTTTCCTGGCGGAAACCGTGCTGCTCGCCCTCGAACGCGACGTAGGCGTACGGCAGCTTTTTCTTCTTGCACACTGCGACGAACTCCTCGGCCTGGCTTGGCGGAACGACCTCGTCCTCGAGGCCCTGGAAGAGAATCACCGGCACCTTGAGGTTGTCCGCGAAGTGGACCGCGGAACGATCCTTGTAAAGGTCCGCTCGCTCCGGATACGGCCCAACCAGGGTATCGACATACCGTGCCTCGAACTTATGCGTCTCCTTGATGAAGAGCTCGAGGTCGCCGATTCCGAAATGGCTGGCGCCCGCGTTGTAGAAGTCGCGCTTGGTCAGCGAAAGCAGCACGGTGAATCCTCCGGCAGATCCCCCGGTGATCGATACGCGGTCGCCGTCGGCCAGACCTTGCCCGACGAGGTAGCGAGCCGCGTTGATGCAGTCGTCGACGTCGACGACGCCCCAGTTGCCGTTCAAGCGCATCCGGTACGCACGACCGTATCCGGACGATCCTCCGTAGTTGACATCGACGACGGCGATGCCGCGACTGGTCCAGTACTGGTACTCGAAGGCATAGGTCGGGCCGCCGGAAGCGGTCGGTCCACCATGGCAGTGCACCACCAGAGGTGGTTTCTCACCAGGAGGGGATTCGAAATCCTGGTTCTTCGGCGGATAGTAGAAAGCGTGCGCTGTGAGCCCGCCCTCGGTCGGAAACTCGATGGGCTTAGGGATGCTCAAGCTGGCGGGATCGACGTGAGCCGGGTTGGAAACTCTGACGACCTCCTGGGCGCCGGAGCCGAGGTCGATTGTCAGCACGCGCTCGGCGAGAGTTGCAGACCCGGCGAACAACGCCACCTTGCCTCGGCTGGTTTGAACGTTGTGAAGGCTCGTGTAGAGGAGTCCGACCTGCTGCATCGCGCCGCCTGGGAGCTCGATTCGCCCGAGCTTTGTGCCTCCCGGCTCTGAGTAAAGACACACGATCTCGTCCGGCCCCGCGAAGGCATAGAACCGCATCCCGAAGGCCCATTGCGGAGCGCCGAACTCAGCGGACCGCCGGCACAGCGGTTCGTCGCCCTCCCCTCTTGCGCGGTAGAGGTTCCACCAGTCGCTGCGATCGGAGAGGAAATACAGATCGCCCGTTGGCGACCATTCGGGTTGAAGCACCGACTCGTGGTCGCTCCCTGCGATCTTGCGCGACGAGGTGACGTGCCCGTCGCGATCGAGCTCGCCGGCCCAGAGCTCGCTGCCGTCCCACGGCATGTTGGGGTGGTTCCACGTGGTCCACGCCACCCGGTTTCCGTCGGGACTGAGCTTGGGTGAGGAGTAGAAGTCGTTGCCCGACGCCACGGTGATCGCATCCCGTTCGCCAGTGCTGTCGAGCGAGACGAGCGAGTTGACCGCTTCGCGCCCACCGGTGGTGTGATCCTCGCGCACGGCGTAAAGGCGACCGCGGCGGTCGTCGACGACCATGTCGGCGTGACGCACGTCCTCAGCGGGGGTGATTGGCCGCGGCTTTCCGCCGCGGTCCTGGCGGTACAGGCGCTGGTCTTTGTAGTTGGTGAACCAGACTGTTCCGCCGCTGACTGCGAAGTGGCCGCCTCCATATTCGTGGACCCGCGTCCGCGCGTTGAACCCGGGCGGTGTGACGTCGCTGATCACTCCGCCGGGGTCCCGCCGGCACACCACTATGCGGCCGGCCTCGTCGGGTCGGAGCTCTGACCAGTACAGGTCTTCGCCATCCCAACGGAGCATCTGGTTGCGCATGTGAACTGTGCCTTTGAGCAAGAGGTCGACCGTGACCGTAGAAGCCCAGGACCCGTATGGAGCGACTTTCCGGGCGCTCATGCTTGCGGCCGTCTGACGATCAGCGCGTCGCCCTGGCCCCCACCGCCGCAGAGCGCCGCGGCGCCGGTGCGAAGGCCGCGCCGCTTCAGCTCGAGAGCGACGGTGAGCACGAGGCGCGCGCCGCTGGCCCCGATGGGATGTCCCAGCGCGACCGCGCCACCGTTGACGTTGACACGGTCATCGTCCAGCCCCAGCATCCGGGTCACGTTGAGCGCCACTGCGGCGAACGCCTCGTTGATCTCGATGAGGTCGAGGTCGCTCGAATCGAGGCCGGCTTTCTTGAGCGCGTTGCTCAGGGCCAGCGCCGGCACCGTGTGCAGCCACGAGTACCGGTCCGCACTCATGCCATGCGCGACGATCTCCACGAGTGGCACAACGCCCAGCTTGCGCGCGCGCTCGGCCGACATGACCACCACGGCCGCGGCGCCATCGGAGATCTGCGATGCGTTGCCGGCCGTGATCGTCCCATCCTTGCTGAACGCCGGCTGAAGCTTGCCCAACGCCTCGACTGTCGTGCCCGGACGCACGCCCTCGTCACGTTCGACCTCGACGACTGCGCCGCGCTTTTGTGGCAGCGCCACCGGGATCACCTCGCCGGCCATCACGCCCGTATTCCATGCCTTCTCGGCGCGCTGGTGAGACCTGGCTGCCCACGCGTCCTGCTCCTCGCGCCCGATCTCGAGCTCCCGATTGACCTCGTCCGATCCCTCGCCCATGTGCTGCTCGGTGAACGTCGACCAGAGGCCGTCATGGACCATGGAGTCGACCATCTCCGTGTTGCCCATCCGGGCTCCGAACCTTGCCTGCGGAACGAGGTAGGGAGCCTGCGACATCGACTCCATGCCACCCGCCACCACGACGTCCACCTCCCCGGCGCGGATCAGCTGGTCCGCCAGCGCGATCGCGTTGATGCCGGAAAGGCAGACTTTGTTGATGGTGATCGCCGGGACCTCCTGCGGGATGCCGGCTTCGATCGCCGCCTGGCGGGCCGTGATCTGGCCGGCGCCTGCCTGCAGGACGTGGCCCATGATCACGTAGTCGACGTCCTCACCCTTCACGCCGGCACGCTCCAGCGCGGCACGGATGGCGTGAGCCCCCAGGCTTTTCGCCGCGACATCCTTGAACGCGCCCCCGAACCTGCCGAATGGAGTACGCGCGCCAGCTACTATCACGGATGCCATGAGGCCAGTCTAAGGAGGCTAGGGGACGGATGAGAAACGCTTTGCTGGCGGTCGATCTCCAGGCCGATTTCGTCCAGGGTGGCAGCCTTCCCGTGCCGAACGGAATGCCGGTGGCCGCGATGATCGCCCGGCACATCCGCCACTTCAAGACCGAGTATCAGTTCGTCGTGGCGTCGCGTGACTACCACGAGGATCCATCCGACCACTTTTCCAACACCCCCGACTTCCTCGTGACGTGGCCGCCGCATTGCGTCATCGGCACCCCGGGCGCTGCGTTCGTGCCTCCGATCGCCAACCTCGTCCGGGAGAAGCTGATCCAGTGCGTCGTCAGCAAAGGCCGTCACAACGCCGCCTACTCGGCGTTCGAGGGATTCGACACGCGAGGACACGGTCTGCTCGACGTCCTGAAGGAAGAGCGCATCGACCACATCGACGTTTGCGGGATCGCCACCGACTACTGCGTGAGGTCGACCGCCCTCGACGGGCGCAAGAACGCCTTCCAGGTCCGCCTCCTCGTCAACCTGTGCGCGGCGGTCAACGAAGCCACGGGCCTGCAGGCGCTCGAGGAACTGAAGGCGGCCGGCTGCCAGGTCCAGGCCGCGACAGCACCATAAATATGAGAAGGGACCCAGATGGTCCCTTCTCATGGCTCATCCTCCGAAAAGGATGGGATTTCGAAACACTTACGCCCCGCGACGATTTGCAGTAATGAGAAACAAAGTTGCGGCCGGGCGTAGCCCGGCCGCCCTTGCAACGCTAGTAGGTCTCTAGCGGCGCGCTCTTGTTGTTTTGCGAGTTGCGGATGCTGCTCCGGCGTATTTGAATGAGACGTTCAGCCGGATCCGGTAGGTCGTGACCTTTCCATCCTCGATGGTCAGGTCCTGCCTCACCACCTCCGCGACGCGAAGGTCGCGCAGCGTCTTGGATGCGGTCTCGATGGCGCCCTTCGCGGCCGCCTCCCACGACTGGCTGCTGGTCCCCACCAGCTCGGTCACCCGATAGACGCTGTCGGCCATGGCTGCCTCCTTATCAATGAGCTGAGTTAGTTATGTGTGAGCTGAGTCAGTCGACATTGTCGCTCGCGCGAGCTTCCGCAGTTCCGGAAGCGCCTCGGCGATCTTTTCCGCGAGCGCGACGGGCTGCTCGCCGCGCAGGTAGATCACCTGTTCAGTGACGCCCAGCTCGAGGTATTGGGCGGACAGCTCCAGCAGCTGACCGCGATCCTCTCCGTCCCAGCCGAACTGGATCGACCGCCGGATCTCCGAGGCGTCCCGGCCGACGGCGCCGCATGCGTCCTCGAAGATCGGGGTGAGCTCCTTGACCCGCGCGGGGTCCCCGCCGGCGATGTTCCAGACGTCGCCGTAGCGTGCCACGAGCCGCAAGGTGCTCGGGCCTGACGCGCCGATCCAGAAAGGCGGGTGCGGCTTCTGGATCGGTTTTGGGTTGGCGATCGCGTCCTTGAAGTGGTAGTAGCGGCCGTCGAAGGTTGTCCGCTCCTCGGTGAACAGCGACTTGATGATGCGCAGCGATTCGCTCAAGCGGCCGACCCTGTGGTCGAGCCCCTCGAACCCGTACATCTCGTGCTCGATCTCGGCCCAGGCGGCGCCGATCCCGAACTCGAGCCGGCCGTTGGACAGGTGGTCGACGGTGACCGCCTCCTTGGTCAGGAGCGCGGGGTTGCGATACGTGTTGCCGGTCACCAGGCAGCCGATCCGCACCCGCTTGGTCGCTTCGGCCATCGCGGCCTGAAGGGTCCAGCCTTCGTAGATCGGGCGGTCCGGCCCCCCGCCGCCGATCGAGGCCAGGTGGTCGAAGTCCCATACGTGGTCGAAGCCCGATTCATCGGCGATGCGCCAGACGGCGCGCAGGTCCGCGATGGTCGTGTCCTGGCCGGAATTCTTGAGCCCAAACCGAAGTGGATGCTTCATCTGATTCCTTTTAGTGATAGCGGGTCGGCTGGATGCGGATCGCAATGTGGTACTTGTCGGAGAAGAACTTCGGCGTCCAGTCCAAGCCCTGGATCTGCTCTCGATACTTGCGCACGAAATTGGGAACCCTGTATGCCGGAGGTTGCTCGGGATCGATTTTCGCCGTGCCGTCGATGCGCACTACGTCCTCTCCCACGCCGTCGGTGTTGAGGTGAAGGGCGACGTGCGGGTTCGCCTCGATGTCACGGACCTTCTGGCCGGGAATCGCGTAGATGAGGAAGGATTCGCCGTCATCCCAAGAGAACCACACGGGCACCACGTGTGGGTGCCCGTCGCGACCGGCGGTCGCGAGCCAGATGATCAGGTCTCGCTTGAGACGCGTTTGCACGTGCTTGCTGGGCACCGCTTTAGTTTGCGACTTTCCAGATCGTGGCAGAGTAGAGGCGATGGCTAAGACCGACGTGACCAAGAAGACCGAGGCGGAGTGGAAGCGGGACCTGACACCCGAGCAGTTCCACGTGCTTCGCCAGAAGGGCACCGAGCGACCTTTCACCGGCGAGTACTGGGACACCAAGACCCCGGGCGCCTACCTGTGCGCGGGCTGTGGGGCCAAGCTCTTCGAGTCGGAGACGAAGTTCGACGCGCACTGCGGCTGGCCGAGCTTCTACGCGCCGGCTGAGGATGCCCCGGTCCAGGAGCACGTCGACGACAGCCTTTTCATGGTCCGGAAAGAGGTCACCTGCGCAAGCTGCGGCGGCCACCTCGGCCACGTCTTCGATGACGGGCCACAGCCAACCGGCCTGCGCTACTGCATCAACTCGGCTTCGATCAAGCTCGAACCAGAGAAGAAGACCGGCTAAACCCCGATCGGCTCCCTGACCAGCACGACCGTCGTGCGGCCGGGGTAGTAGTCCCGCTCGATGATCAGCGTGCGGGTGATCATGGTGCCGATACCCAACTGCTCGCGCAAGCGGGCGTCCTCCCAGGGGAAGACGTGTTCCTCAATCCGGCGAAAGGCGGCGGCCAGGTCCGGCACAATCTTCTGGCTGCCGATCACGAGGATCAGCCGTCCGGCGCCTGACGCATACGGGCCGATCTGGCTTCCACTGGCCGAGGTGACGACGAGCTGTCCCTCCTCGGTGACGGCCTGGACGCTTCCGAGCATGACGTCCGGCGCGGCGCCCAGCTTGCGGATCTCGTTCGCCTGCGCGCGGCGGTCCATCTTCAAAGTCCGCTTTCGGATGAAGTCGTGCTTCTCCGACTCCATGAGCTCCATGAACACACCCGCGTCCTCGAGGGTTTTCGACTTCCCCGAGTGGACCTGCGCGCCCTCCGGAATCCGCTCCATCACCGCGACCTTTGCCTCAGCGGCCGAGTCGACGATCACAACTTCAAAATTTCGCGCCCGGAGCCTGGCTGCCAGAGACTCGAGATCGGCTTCGGAGGCGGCCTCTGTGAAGTTGAGCGTTTGTGTTGCCATCTTCCGGTTTAATAGTTGCTTTCGCAACTATATTCCGACAGGCCGCTAGGAGCCCTTGCGCGACTCCAGCATCTTCCTGACGATCGGGCTCGGCTCTTTGGGCTGCCAGGCCCGGTAGGCCTCGCGCACAGGGACCGGCCATTCGAGGTCCAGGTCGACGCGGGTGCCGGTCCTCGATGCACCCGCCAGTACGCGCAAGGCCAGCTCGAGCGTGCGTCGCTGCATCGGTCCGTCGTGAGGCATGCCAAAAGCGTGGCCGAATGGAAACTCGACGCCGACGATGCGCGGGGCCAAGCGCTCTTCAGCCACGGACGGCATCATCGTCACGGTCACGGTTGGAATTCCCGCCGCCTCGATCCATCGTGCCAGCACGGGCACGTTCGCGCAGCAGTCGGGTCAAGCCGGGGCGAGGATCAGACCATCTGCCGCCTCGCGTCGCAGATGGGCCACCAGCTCGGGCGCCGTCCTGTCGTGCCAATCTCGAAGGCTTCGATCCTGGAATCCCATCACCGAGAGGTGCTCGGCCATGGTGCCGCCGATCACTCCTTCGACGGCCAGCTCGCCAAGCAGGTTCATCGGCAACGCGATTTCGGCGTCGGCCAAGAGATCCTCGTCATTTATATGAAGGTGCGCGACGCCGATGTCGCCGGCGCCATACGTGGAGGGGATCGCTCGCCAGCTCGGATCGCCCCATTCCGGATGCGTTTGTTCGCGCTCGAGGTCGAATGGCGTCTGCGAGCTCTTCAAGTAAATGCCGGCCGACGTGAGCAGCGCGATGCGCGATTGGGCAAGGCGTTTCTCGAATGGCGTCCACACCGCCTCCTCCTCGCCGGGGAACGGTCCCCGCCCCTCGTAGAGCGGGCGAAATGTTCGCGGCAAGTACCTGAAGCTGTCGACGACCATCAGTAGGAGATGGTGCCGGTCACAACCGGCCTCACCGAACCTCCGACATCGATGCGGGATGGAATTTCATTCGAAGCCGCATAGGTCAGCTCGATGTGGATGAAGCTCTGGCGGCCCATCTTGTTTCCCTGCTCGTTGACGATCGCCACTTTCGATGCTTGCGGCACAAGGCCATGCCTGACCGCGAAGGCGCCCAGCGGGCCGCTGCCCGAACCCGTCGCCGGATCCTCAGGGATGTCCAGTGAAAACATGCGGCTGTAGAGGCGGTTGCCACCGACCGCGGCGAAGATGAACGCGCCAAAGGCATCCGTCCCTTTCAAGACTTCGCTGAGGAGCTCAAGGTCGAGCGTCGCTTCGTCGACCGCGCGGGCGTCACGCAGCGCAAAAAACAGGAACGGGTTTCCGGTGCTCGCGACCTGGACGGGGACGTCAGGCACCAGGTCGGCTTCTACGAGTCCGATTGCTCCTGCGGCTTGAGCGCGCCGCCGCTCGACATCGCCGAACGTGAGCTCGGGATGTGTCATCCAGAAGCTCAGGCCGTCGAGCCCTTTCACGCCGCGAACTTTCACGGGTCCGACTCCCTCTTCGAGGACGAACTCCAGGGCCCCACCCGGGACAAGCCCCTCTGTCGCCAGCACCCACGCCGTGCCGACCGTCGGGTGTCCGGCGAACTGCAGCTCGCTGGCCGGCGTGAAGATGCGCACCCGGGCGGCATGGGCGGTGTCCGCCGGCGGCAGCACAAACGCGGTCTCGGAGATGTTCATCTCCTTGGCGATCCTCTGCATCACGTCGCTTGGAATGTCCTCGGCATCCAGCACCACGGCCAGCTGGTTGCCGGCGAGGGGCTTCTCGGCGAAGACGTCGACCGTGTGGATGCGATGACCCGGTTTGGTCACGGCCTCATCACCATGCAGGTGGTGGTTCCGTGCGCGAGGAGCTTGCCCGTGCTCTCCGCGATCAGCCTTCCCTCTGCGGTGGCCACCCTCCCGCCTCGATAGAGGATCGTGCCCTCGCAGCGGACGCGGCCGCTCTCCAGGGTGATCGGCCGGACGAAGTTGACCTTCGTCTCGAGCGTCGTGTAGCCCTCACCCTGGGCCAGGGTGGTCTGCACCGCGCAGCCCATGGCCGAGTCGAGGATGGTCAAGGCATAGCCGCCGTGCACGACGCCGATCGGGTTGTAGAGGTACTCCCCAGGCGTCCCGACGAAGACGACTCTCCCCTCCTCGGCCTCTGCGCCGGTGAAATCCATGGTCGCCGCCATCGGTGGAGGCGGCAGGCGTCCTTCGAAGACCGCTTTCATGAACTCGAGCCCGCTCGTGGCCGACCCGGCCTCCCGTAGTCCGGCGGGGTCGTCCCAGGTATACGTGCGTGACCGGTTCACAGGGATGAAAATGCCGAGTCGATCGCCAACATTCCAAGCACCGCGATCGCCAAGCCGCTGAAGATGCTGACGCCTCGGACCAGGGCTGGCGTCAGGCGCGCGCGCAGCAGCGAGGCGCCGACCGCCAGCACGCTCCACCAGGTCGCGGACCCCAGGAGCACTCCTCCGACCAGCACGGCCGGCTTCGAGAGTCCGGCCCCGGCGCCGAGTCCCAGGGTCGCCGCCAGGGCGGCGAACGAGATGATCGTTGCGGGGTTGGTGATCGTGAGCCCGAGCGTCGAGGCATAAGCCCAGGCCAGCCCGCGAGCGGTGACGGCCGGCGCCTGGCCTGCCTCCTGGCGCCGCTCGAGCAGGATCCGCGCTCCAAGCCCGATCAATACCGCACCCCCGATCACCGCCAGCGGCCGCCTGCCGCTTGCGATCGCGCTCGCCACCGCGGCGAGGCCAAAAGATGCCAGGGCGGCATAGAACCCGTCAGCCGTCGCAACTCCGAGGCCCGACACGAGGCCGTACATCCGGCCCCAGAGAAGAGTTCGCCTAAGGCAGAGAAAGAAGATCGGGCCGGGCGACGCCGCGACGGCGAAGCCGAGCGCAAAGCCCCGGAGCAGCAGGCTGAACACCGCGGTCTCTCATGCGCGAAATTGTAATTAGTGACGAGAGGGGGAACGGCTCGCCTGTCTCTTCTCGGTCCCTCTTGTAGCCTAGAAGTCCTGAAGGTCGGGCTAGGACTACCAAACGCGGACAGAAGCCTGCACAGCGGCCGGCTGCTCGTCGATGTCGCGCGCCGCGCGGACCAGCTCGGCTTTTCGTCTCTCGCAACGCTCGGCCGCATCGCGTATCCGAGCTACGACGAGCTTGTGACGCTGGGCGCAGCGGCAGGCGCCACGGACCGCATCGGCTTGATGACCGACGTCCTGCTCGCCCCTGTCCGCGAACCGGTCCTGCTCGCCAGGCAAGCTGCGAGCCTGGACCAGCTCTCGCGGGGGCGGTTCGTGCTCGGTATTGGAGTGGGCTCCCGACCGGACGACTTCATCGTGACGGGGTTCAACTTCAAAGACCGTGGCAAGAGGCTCGACGAGGCGCTCGACCTAATGCACCGTGCCTGGCGCGGCGAGCCGGTCCCGGGCACGGATAAAGCGGTCAGTCCTCGACCCGTCAACGGACATTCCGTGCCCATGATGTTCGGCGGTCGCGTCGACCTCTCCATCGAGCGGGTCGTCAAGTACGGGATCGGCTATACCCAGGGCGGCGGAAATCCCGAGGGTCTCAAGGGGATGATGGAACGCGTGAACGCCGCTTGGCAGGCGGCGGGCAGGTCGGGCAAACCCGAGTTTCGCGCCCTCGTCTACTTCGCACTGGGTGACGAGGTGCACGAGGAGGCGCAGTCCAACGTCATGGATTACTACGGCGACTGGGGCGAGGGCGTCTGGAAGGGTGCGGTGAAGACCGCGGACGAAGCCAGAGAGCGCGTCAAGGCATACGAAGAGGTCGGATGCGACGAGCTGCTGATGTTCATGACGGCGCCGTCAGCCACGCAGACTGACAGGCTGGCGGAGGCTGTGCTGTAAGGGAATGGGAGGGAAAACCCGGGATGGTTTTCCCTGCGCGCAAAGCGGCGATGAGGATGGGACTTACTGATTGCATCGCCAGGCGCTTCGCGCGTGGCTGCTCCCATTCCGGTGTATCGATGGGACTTGTCTTAGTAGTTACTCCCAATCATGCGTGGTGGCTGTCATGCGCGACTGGGACGGCCGGAGTAAATCCGGCCTTCATGCCACGAGTAGCTGGGTCGGGAGCGTCACGTTATCGTTTTAACGGGATGCGAGAGCCATGATCCGGCGTCTCGTCACTTTCGGTGCCGTCGCGATCGGGCTCCTGGTGGCCGCGTTGGTCGCGGTTGTCGCCTACCAGTCGCTGCATGCCCCGGCGCCCGCGGCCGGCGGCGGCGCCCTCACCCCCGAGAACTGCTCACCCGGCCCGTGCGCGAACGTGCAGGGTTTCACGTTGTGGCTGTCGGACGTCAGCGTCAGCGGCGACCTCGTCAGCATGCAGGTCAAGTTCCAGAACTCGAGCCCCTCGACGCACGCCTCGCCTGAAGACCTTCAGCTGATCGATGCCAGCAGGCACGCATCGGGCCTCGTCACGGATGCGCCGGGCTGCAAGACGTGGACGCGCCACGAGTTCAGCAACGGCGCAACCTTCGGCCCGATCAGCGTGTGCTTTCGCGTCAGCAACCCGACCCGTCCCTTCGTCCTGCGCTGGTCACCCGACCTGGGCCTCTTCTGCTGCGAGCACGACCTTCAGATCACCTGAGACGGATTGCGACATCGGGGCGGTTGGTGATCAGGGCGGTGACCCTGCGGTCGGCGAGGAAGCGCGCGATGCCGGGCTCGTCGTCGACGGTCCAGACCCACGCCGGGACACCATGGCGCTCGCAGTAACGCAGCACGGTGAGGCCCGCGAGCTCGTGGTGAACTGCAACGAAGTCGGCGTGGCAGCGCTGCAGCCGGCCGCGCGGAAAGAGCTCGCTGAGCCGCACGCGAAGCTTGTCCCAAGGCGGAAGGCCGGTGATCTCCTCGCCGATCGAGAGCCCGACCTGTACCTGCGGAAACTGCTCCTTGATAGTGCGGATCGTGATGTCTTCGCCGGTGATGACGAGCTTGTCGACGGGGCTGCGGTCGAGCGCGGCCCGAACGACTTCGCCTTCGTAGCCGGTCTCCTTCAGGTCCAGATGGAGGCCGACGCGCCCGCCGGCGACGTCGAGCAGCTCGTCGAACGTCATCGCCTCGGAGCCGAGCTCTTGCGTCAGGTCGCGGTAAGCAAAGTCTCGGATGGCACGGCCGGAGACGGTGCAGTCGTCGTGGCAGATGACAGTCACGCGGTCCCTGGTCCTGCGGACGTCGAACTCGACGAAGTCGACACCAAGCTCGATGGCCCGGCGGTAGCGCTCTGCCGCCGGTACACCATCGACGACCAGTCCTCCCCGATGAGCGCTGATCAGTGGTCGCACAGGACGCAAGCTTTGCATGTCATCTTGCCAATCCACTTTGCGGAGAAAGACACTTAGCGAGTGATCGCGCTGCATCCGACCATCGTCATCAGCGGGGCCACGGG
>Ga0208849_1000160_pt1 | contig 66970 bp, 47 predicted proteins | sample NGESurdeep072012_10_FD_184470 | JGI IMG/M metagenome (GOLD analysis project Ga0208849, IMG submission 184470) | Arctic peat soil microbial communities from Barrow, Alaska - NGEE Surface sample 53-3 deep-072012 (SPAdes) | ecosystem: Environmental > Terrestrial > Soil > Wetlands > Peat ...
GGGAAGGTGGGGCTTGGGCGCGGCCACCCGCAGCCTCCTCGCGATCAGTGCCACAGATGCCAACCCGCAACACGCGGACTTTTATTTCGCTGGGTACAGGGATTGATGGTTCCGGGCGGTCAACTAACCGGACGGTCTTGGTTCCGGGCACAACCGAAATGGCTTTCATTCGTTACCTCCTTCGTGAGCGTTGATGCACGTTGGTTAGGCTTTCTTGCAACACCCGGAAAAGGCAGAGTTCGATAGATTCGTGCAGGCGTACAAATTCCGCCGGAATCTCCAAATTGACTTTGACGCTGCTGCGCTTTGCGAATCCATCGGCGTACCAGCGAGCTGCAGAAGCAAAACCGATTTCGTCGAGCAATGGAGGATGAAGCAGGTGAGAAATCGTGCGGGTTTCGACTAAGGCTTCATCCAGCAGGGCTGACGATTCCGCCAAAACTTTCTTACTTGCCGCATCCAGTGCGGTGTGCCTTACAATTTCCACATTGAGTTTCAGGGCTGTGAGGCACTGACCGATGCTGTCGTGAAGTTCGCGAGAGATCCTCCTGCGCTCTTCGTCCTGAGCATGCAGTAATCGTGACGAAAGACGCCGGAGGGTTGAGGTGCGCTCCTCAACCAGCGATTCTAACGTAGCATGGGATTGCAGGAGAATCTCATCCGCTTCCTTCCGCTTTGTGATGTCCTGGGAGATTCCAAACATGCGGGGCATTCCTAAATCACTCTCCAACATTCGAGCCTTGCTGTAAATCCAACGCAAGCCGAGACTTGGGTGGCGAAAACGGAACTCAAGCTCCATGGCGCCTTGCTTGACGCAGTGCTGGATGCCAGCTTCTACCATGATCACATCCTCCGGATCGATTCTGGCCAGCCATTTCTCAAAACCTGATTCAGAGGGATCAACTCCAAAGATGTCAGCACTCTCTCCCGACCAGTTGTAAGCCCGATCAACGGGGTTCCATTCCCAACTGGCGATATTTGCCGCGGTCTGTGCAAGTCGCAAGCGCGCTTCGCTCTGACGGAGCGCCGTCTCTGACCGCTTCCGATCGGCAATATTCCGCTCCAGTCGTTCTAACATACGAATACGTAGATGTATGAAAATGGCTATCAATAACAATGCGCCGACGGTCATGGCGCGATTGGTCCAATGAACCCAGGGCGAATGCGTCTCGACGGGTAGCGGGGCCATACCGAAGCCAGCAAATGTAAGCCCAATAAATAAGAAAGTAGCACTCCATAACCAGGCCAATGAACGAGTCAAAACGCACAGCGCGATTGCCAAACAGTAGAAGATTGCGATGTTGATGTCGCCGGGAACTGAGAAGTCCATAGCGGCAACCAAGACGCCAACGAGGCACACAAGCACTTTGGCTTGTCTGCGGGATATTTGGGAAAGCGACTGTATATCAGGAGTTTGCATAGGAATATCGCTCATCCGTATGAATGATTACCCTTGGTCGAAAACACTATATCAGCACAATGACTAGCCGGCGTTAACCCCCCGTGCTGTGACGTTTTGCCTTTGTCCCTGGTGGCACAAATAGTCTATCGCTTGATTCGCTCATGCAAACCGGCTCTAATGAAGATCGTGGAGATTGCGATGAAACCCAAGGATTGAAGGCGCCAAACCTGCTCCAGGTGACCCTGGCAATTATCGCCATCAACGGTGGAACCTCGATTCAGGACTGCCAAGCCAGCGGGTCGCTCTCCGGAACGCAGCACACCCAATTCCAAGTTGTTACACCCTCGGCATCACTCCGATCTTTTCTCTCCCACCCTGCCAATCCGGAAGATACTAAGACCCTTGTCCGGAGATCCCCATGACGCCTCCTAGCGCTCGAAAGAAACCGGGACGAAAATGACGTATCCCGACGCTGGCATGTTTCGGTATAAGGGAAGCTCGTGATTGAACACGCTCTGCGCCGGGATCGCAAAAGTATGGAACGTGATAACGAACGCATTAGCTGGGTTCAATCGGAACTGGCAAGAGCGGACCTTGACGCAATAGTCTGCTCTCTTCCCCAACACGTATTGATGCTCTCCGGATATTTTCCCGTGGTGGGCACATCTGTGGCAGTGGTAACGCAAGCGGGCCAAGTTCATCTCATCGTGCCGGCGGATGAGAAGCAACTGGCGCACTATGGCTGGGCGGATCGCGTATCAACGTTCGAGCCAGGCTCTCTAAAAATAATTGCGTCGGCTGCCAAGGCTGTCTTAAAGCCGTTGCAGAGTACATTGCGCGGGCTTGAACTCACGCGGGCACGCATAGGATTTGAGACTGGTCCAGCCTTCGAACCGGCGTCCTACGTTGCTGAATACTTTTACCTGGGTGCAATACGCCGCGTTCTCCAAGGCGCGGTTCCGAAGGCGAAGTTATCCAGCGCGCGGCGTTCCCTACGGCATTTGCGGTCGGTATTGACCGGCTCAGAGCTTTCCCGCCTACGCCTGTCATGCAAAGTTGCGCAGCTAGCATTTGAGCAAGGCGCTCATCAGATTCGGACAGGAATGATGGAAACGGAGGTCGGAGCCTTATTTACGTCACCGCTGAAGGTTGACGGCATGAAGATACGTAGCGTGCATCGCGCCGGTGGCGAAGCCTTCTGCATGTCCGGGCCGAATTCAGCGGAGGCGTCGGCCGCTTATGCTCAGTCTCGTTCGCGCATACTTAAGCGAAACGATTTGGTCTTAGTTCATTGCAATTCGCATGTGGATGGTTACTGGACGGACATTACCCGAACTTATCTCCTGGGAGAACCGGATCGCCGCAAACGAAAAATTTACGAGGCCATCTTTGAAGCACGGGCGGCTGCTCTTGCAGCCATCCGCCCCGGCGTTACGGGCGCTGAAGTGGATCACGCGGCTCGCAAGGTTCTCGCCACTCATGGGTTCAAGAAAGAATTTCGTCACGCAACCGGACATGGAGTTGGGCTTTCGGCCGTTGATCACAATGCTCTGCCGCGGCTGCATCCCAAGTCACGAGATGTGCTTGAGACCGGAATGGTGTTTAACGTGGAACCCGCAGTTTACATCGCTGGCTATGGCGGCGTCCGCCATTGTGACGTGGTTGCAGTCAATGAAAATGGAGCGGAGTTGCTCACGCGTTTTTACGCCAGCGCTGAACAATTGTGGCTTGGATCCCGCGCAACTTAGGGGCCTCGTTGGCACCTCTGTCCCGAGCGCGTTCAGAGGTCGCACCTTAGAGCGACGCCAACCCCGCTTCTGTCCAGGCGGATCTTGCCCGAGAAGAACCACACACAAAGCTCCACCAAGACCTCCAAAAACGGTGGAGCTTTGCCCCCCAGGAACGCGTTCGTTCATTTCATGCTGCTCGTCGTGGTTCCTGTCGCGTATTGTTTAATCTCCTTCACAAGCGGTTGCGCAACTCTTGGAACGGCAACGGTTCCGTCCAGAATTTCCTTGCGGTTAATCTTGGCGCCGTAAATCGCACGGTCCCCGCTATGGTCAGCTTGTACGACGGCGCCGTCCAAACTCACTCCGGCAAAGGCGCCTTTGCTGCGCGAATAGGTCAGGATTTCCGCATTAAGCTTCACATCCGTACCGGCTGCTGCGTGGCGTCCGACCGGTCCGGCTGCCGCGGTCGCATCCGCCCCGATCTTGAACTTGTCACTGAGCAGGCTTTGTAAAGCGTGATCGTTCATAAAGAGCATAACCACGTCAGTGGACGACCCTCCGATCTGAAAACCAACGCTTCCGCCGCCTACAGCCAGGAACAGCGGAGCACTCCAGCCATGGGATGTGCGGCACGTCGCCAGCCCTTTCCCATAATTACCTCCAAAGATGAAGGCAGCTTTCTTTTCTCCCGGAATGATGGCAATGCATTTCGCTGTCTCTAGCAGTTCTTGAGGAACGGCATTGTCCGGCGTGCCCATGATCTCGCCAAAGACTCGAGTAGCCTGGCGTACACGGGCCGCATCGTCGCTGCGGTCCGAGTCCGCAAGGGCAGGCACAACCAAACCGCCAAGCAAAAGAACTACGATCAAAATACGGTGTGACATTTGAAACCTCCTAATTGTCATTCGATCATTCAAACGCACGTTGCGATTTGAGCTTTGCCATTCTTTATGGTCCCAGCCCGCTTCTTCCGAATTTCTTCATAGTGACTGTTTATATTTGGCCCCCTTCGAAACTGGCTCTGGTTAGAGGTAACAGAGCATGCTTCATGTCAAACGAGGTACACCCTTTCCCCATGTGCCAGGTGGTGATAGATTTTTACGCACTGGTGGTCGTTCCATTGACCGGGAAGAGCTTGTGAATACGTCATCGCCTTGCGAGATTAAGTAATCCGCCGTTCTCGCCGCCAGCGCTTGGATAGTCAAACCTGGATTCGCCGAACCTTGAGTAGGCAAAATGCTTCCGTCGCAGACAAATAGATTGGATATGTCATGCGTGCGGCCAAACTTATCTACGACCGACTTCGAGGGGTCACTGCCCATTCGAGATGCTCCCACCAAGTGCGCATAACGCGGTTCCTGAACCACTTCTTCAGCTCCCGCTGCCCACATCACCTCCATGACCTTGTTCTTCCCGTATTCGATGAGCTTTTTGTCATTGTCGTGCAAGTTAAACGTGACTTTCGCGACTGGAATCCCATGCTTGTCCTTTTCTTCTGACAGCTCCACGCGGTTGTCGTGCCATGGCAGGATTTCGCCGAGCAACCCGAGCGCCGCCCAATGGTTGTAATCCATCATCACCTTGCGCATCCCCCAGCCCCAGGCGCCTTTCGCGACCATCATCTGTTTAGCGAACGAAATGGGCAGAGGACCTACGGTTTGGATTGCGAACCCACGAGCGAAATCACGCTTGGAATCCGTTTCATAGAACTCCTCCGTCAAAGCGTGAGCCGGAGGAGCTTTATACATGCGAACTAATTCATCAAACCGGCCCAGGATGACGTTGCCAGCCTGCGCCATCAGATAATGCCCGAGTGTGCCGCTGGAGTTGGCTAATCCTTTCTCGAATCCGGGGCAGGCGGAATTCAGCAAGAGGCGAGGCGTCTCGATGGCATAACCGCATACGATCACCGCTTTGGACTTCTGCTCACATTCGCGGCCAGCCGGATCGAAATAAGTCACCCCAGTCACGCGGCCATTCTTGCCAAGGTTGACCCGGGCAACCATGCAATTATCCCGAATCTCGGCGCCGTTTTTAATTGCATCCGGAACATGAGAAATGAGCGTGCTCTGCTTGGCTCCGACTTTACAGCCCTGTATGCAAAAGCCGCGGTAGATGCAATGCGGACGGTCACCGTGCGATCCGGATAATATTGCGACCGGTCCTCCAGCGCTCACTCGTATTCCGAGTTTGGTGCAGCCTTTAATAAGGATGTCACCGACACCACCCATCGGGTGCGGACCGTACGCATATCCATGGGGATGTCCCCAGGGAAAGTATGCTGGCCCGGCAACCGGCATTTCCAGTTCAAGCAATTCGTAGTAGGGCTTCAGTTCGTCATAACTCATCGGCCAGTCCACTCCGACGCCATCCTCGGAGTGAACCCGGAAATCGGAGGGATGAAAGCGCGGCGTGAATGCGGCCCAGTGAACAGATCCGCCTCCAACTCCGCGTCCGCTGTTGTTCGCGCCTAAGGCGAGCGGGTCGCGCCCGCCGATGACTCGAGGTTCAGTCCAGTAAAGTTTGTGCGATCCCGCTTCGTCGCTTACCCAGTCACGCTCGGTGTCCCAGAACGGCCCGGCTTCGAGGCCGACCACTTTGAAACCGGCGCGAGCAAGCCGCTGAATTAGCACGCCGCCCGCCGCTCCCACCCCGACGATGCAGTAATCCACTTCTTCGTCTGTGCGATACCGCCGCATGCGAACATCCACATGCTGCATTGCTCCCAGCGTGTGTTGATTCGGTTTCGGCGGGCCAAACGCTCCGAAGAGAGGTGTCTTCAATGAGTGCCCCCCTGGCCGGGCGTTGCTCCGTGTTCCGACGTCCCCGAAATCAGTTCGTTCTTGCCAGATAAAGAGTTTTCCGGGGCCTTCCACGCATACGGCTGTTCATCTACTTCCCAGGGTTCGGGCTCTCCGTTTTCCAGCCGAATATATGCGCGCGGATACGCTGGGCCTCCGAATCCGATCTCGTCCCAGGCCCATGGATGGGCGTAATACACTTCGAGCACATCCTGTACCAACAACATCCAGTAGCGATTCACGGGCATCCGTGCCCAGACATCCTGGCCGGCGGGTGGCTTGCCGTCGTGCAAAGTCTTTAGGACGGTGTCTTGCTCAAGCGAGCCAAGTTCGACGAACGGCTTGCCGTACATTTGACGTGCGATGGCCTCGATTGCTTGCAGTCCCAGCCGGTGCGCTTCGCCATCGGGCGGCATTTTTTCGTAGCGATACCCATCCATGCGATTGTCATAGAGCCGCTGGTCAATTCCATTAACGATGGGAATTTTGTGAGCATTGTCGCGGTCGTCTTGGGGCAGGATGCGATCGCACACCGCCTTCAACAAGTCCACTTCGTCGGGGCGGAAAAACCGGATGGGAGGCACTTCTTCGACGCGCTGGATTATCAGCTTGCGGGTTGCGTCGTCCCAAAAGCCTTTCTGACCGAGCGTACTGAATCCGGGATAATAACCGGGATGGGCCTTCGGTGGAAGCGGCTTGCCAGTTGCCGGATCAATGGGCAACTTAGAATTCGCAGCTTTCAGGTCACTCGCCAGTTTTAAATTGCTCATCTGCTTTCTCTGCGCAGCAGGCTGGCCAGTAATCCGACAAACCCACAGGCGGCAAACAATAGAGGCGCAAAAACAGGAGGTCCATAAATAATGTTGTAAAGAGCCAGCTTTGCTCCGCCAGGTCGTCGCAACACGCCGCGCGCGTGATAGTAAAAACCGAGAGATCCGTCGGCGATTGCCAACGCGGACACCGCAGGCAACCAAGTGTGCGCGACTTTGCGGCTCTTGATTGCTCCCACACCGGCAGCCATCAACATGGGCGCAATTACCACCGGGGTCCATTGCATCTTGTAGCGGAAATTGTTTTTGTAGTGCGAATACCATGCTTCGAAACCACTGAAGAACGACCAGACAACCGTGGCCGCCGCCATGTGCTTTTGAAAGCGCCCTTCCCGAAGGTCCTGCCGCCAACTGATGTTCTCGTGTTCGATTTTTCCAGGAAGATATTTGGCCCAGCTATGGGCATGGGCCGGACGTGGCATCGTCTGTTCTTCAGGATCGTCTTCTCGGCGAAGGTAATAGGCAACGATCCCCAAATAGGCGCTGATCCCAAACAGCAGAGGCGCGAAGACAGGCGGGCCCATAATCATGTTGACGATTGGCAGCCGCCATCCGCCGGGTTTGCGCTGGATTCCCCGCACATGAAAATAGAAGCCAATGACGCCGTCAGCCAGACTTAAAACCGAAACTACCGGCAAGACTGTGCGAGCCGCTTTTCTGCTCTTGAAAGCCCATACTCCCGCACCCAACAGAGCAGCGCTGGCGATCAACGGCGTATACATGACCCGGCGGCTGTAGCTGCCGCGGTAGTGCTCGTACGACGCCTCAAGCCCGCTGAGTATGCTGGAAAGTCCGGCGATGAGCGCAAGGCTGCGCTGAAACCGGCCCTCGCGAACGTGTTCAGCGATCTCTCCGCCCCCGCGAAGGAGATGGTTTCGCGGAAACTTACTCAGAATGTCTGGCTTTATCATCGCTTAAATGACTTGCTTAAATCACTTCGCGCACTTTGTCCTTCAGCACAGTCTTGATAATGTCCCAACGGTTGCGTTCGCCTTTTGCTAACGCCTCGCCAAAGTGCAGCGCCATTTCCGTGGAAATTTTTCCCGGCATAGGTGGCTCGTTGGGATCAACGACCGCTTGTATCACCGCAGGGCCAGGATGGGCGAGTGCCTCGCGCAGCACGGCTTCGGCCTGTCCCGGTTCCTCAATGGTGTAGCCGGCAGCGCCACAGTTCTTTGCATACCCGGCAAAGTCAATGGGTTGCAACTCGACCCCAAACTCCGGATTTCCATCCATCACCATCTGTTCCCATTTGATTTCGCCTAATACATTGTTCTTAATGATGATCACTTTCACCGGCAGCTTATATTTCACAAGCGTTGCCATTTCCCCCATCAACATCGTGAATCCGCCATCCCCGACGACGCACACAACCTGCCGGCCTGGGTAGGCGACTGCGGCACCGATGCTGTAGGGCAGTCCATTCGCCATGGTTGCCAGCGAGCCGGACAGCGAGAACTGCATAGTCCCGCGCATCTCGATGTAGCGCGCGGTCCATGTCGCTATCGTTCCGCTATCGGAAGAGACGATTGCGTCATCGTTGAGAAGCTTGTTCAGGTGCCATGTAACGACTTGAGGTTTCATCGGCATGTCGGTCCGATTGCCACGCTCCTCCATGAGCTTGTTCCAGCTCTTCATGTTTTTCTGAGCCTTCTCCAGAAAGTCGCGCTTCTCTTTTCTCTGGATCATGGGCAACAGCAAGCGCAGGACTGCTCTGCACTCGCCTACGAGTCCGACCTCGACGGAATGGCGCAGCCCGATTCGCGTGGGATCAATGTCTATTTGAACTGTCTTCGCCTGGCCGGGCTTTGGATAAAACTCCATGTACGGAAAGCCGCTGCCCGCGATAATCAAAGTGTCGCAGTCCTCGAGCGCATCCTGCGACGGCGCCGTGCCCAACAATCCGATTCCACCGGTCGTGTATGGGCTGTTGTCTGGAACCACCGCTTTCCCCAACAACGGTTTGATAATGGGCCCAGCAACTTTCTCCGCCAATTGGAGAACCTCATCCCGGCAATTCAGGCAACCGCGCCCCGCGAGAATCGCCACTTTCGATCCGCTGTTGATCAACTTGGCCGCAGCTTCTAGGGCACCCTGCGGTGGGTGAGGATAAGCCGCCGCGAACAGGTCCGCGCTATGCCCCGAGATGTTTGCAGAGGATCGTTCCTTGTCCGAGGCTGGCATCTCCTGAATGTCCTTCGGGATCGTGATGTGACTCACGCCGCGACGTGCCAGCGAGGTCTTAATCGCCTCGTCCACTACATTGTTCACGTGCGCGGGTCCCATCACGCGCTGGTTGTATTCGCTGACGTCCATGAAGAGCTTGTCCAAGTCAACATCCTGCTGGTAATGGGTTCCGATCAAGTCATGAAAGGTGTGGCCCGTGATCGCCAGCACGGGTTGACCGTCGCACTTGGCGTCGTACAGACCATTTAAGAGGTGAATGCCGCCGGGGCCGGAGGTTGCCAGGCATACTCCGAGACGACCCGTATATTTGGCATAGCCGCACGCCGCGAAGGCAGCCGCTTCCTCGTGCCGCACCTGAATGAACTTAATATTTTCCTGATGCGTGCGGAGAGCCTCAAAGATGCCGTTGATTCCGTCTCCCGGGAATCCGAAGATTGTGTCAACGCCCCAATTTATTAGTCGCTCAATTAGCAAGTCCGCTACGGTTTTTTTCATGATCTCTCCAAAACTGATCTATCCAATATTGATCTCTCCAAAATTGCACGATAGAAAAACTCAGACTAAGTAACCGCATAACGCTGTGCGTCCGCCCTGCGGAATTCCAATCCCAATCCAGGCTTCGCCAGATCGGGGCGAAGCATCCCGCTTACTGGCTTGATCGCTCCTTCGAAAAACATCTTTTCAATACGAACGTGGTCGTGGAAGTACTCAAGGTGCCGCACTGGGGCAACCGCGCAGCACACATGCGCGTGAATGGATGGAGCGGTGTGCGCTGACAGAGGCATGGAATGTGCGGAACATAAAGCGGCCACGTTCAGGAATCCCGTGATCCCGGCACATCGGGTGGCGTCCGCCTGAAGCACATCCACTGCTCCGGAATCGAGCATTCGACGAAAATACCACGCGTCGTATCCATACTCGCCTGCGGCAATATCCATCCCGGCAGGGGCACGATCCCGTATGAGGCGTAGTCCTTCCAAGTCATCAGAGGTGACAGGCTCTTCGAACCAGCGCACTCCGAATTCTACAAACTGTTCTGCGAACATCAGCGCCTGCTTCCGGCTGTAAGCGCCGTTGGCATCCACGAATAGTTCGGCCTTGTGCCCAATCGCTTCTCTCGCGGCCCGCACACGATCAAGATCATCGTCAGGACTCCGCCCAATTTTCATCTTCACCATTGAGATGCCGGAAGCAACCCATCCGGCGAATTGATCACGCAACTGGTCGTTGGTATAGGAAGTGAAGCCGCCGCTGCCATAAATGGGAACCGCTTCGCGGATCGCCCCGAGCAGTTTTACCAGCGGCAAGCCGAGAAGCCTGGCCTTTAGATCCCACAGCGAACAATCAACGGCGGCAATGGCCATGGAAACGATGCCCGGCCGCCCCAAGTTACGGATTGCGTGAACCATGGCGGACCACGCGCCCGGAACATCCATTGCGTTGCGGCCTTGGACAATGCCACACAGCAGGTCTTTGATGAGCTTTGCCGTTGCTGTGTCGGCGTACGTATATCCCAGGCTTCGGACGCCACCGGCAGTTGCTTCCACGATCACGATGGTCGTCTTGTCCCATTCCAGCGTTCCGTCAGATTCGGGAAAATCAGTAGGCACGGTGAAGACGGAAACGTCGATCTTTTCGATCCGTGGGCCGTTCGTGGTTCCGCTGGCGGGATGCTTTGTGGACATTAGTCACAACCGAAAAAGCGGTGTTGAGAAGGTATCGCTCACGAACTTTTCGACGCGGGCTATCAAGTGCCTCTTGCGGGAAAAGCACATAGCGATATTCGCCGTAAATAGCATCATAGAATGGCGCGGCAGTTGAGGTAATCCAGTAAATCATGTAACTGTGCACGGGGAAGATAAGTAGATATATATCGTGACACGATATATAACAGAGTTCATGTGAGGTAAGTTTGAGGCGAGAAAGTTACAAAGGTTTCCGCGGCCACTCAGCCCGGAAGTCCATTCTGGCAGGAATAGCTGGGGGTCTGGCGGGCGGATGGGCCATGAGCCAGTTCACCCGATTGTGGAACAAGACTCTTCCGCTCTCGCGGACGAATAGAGTTACACGATCTTCTCTGTACAGTCCGCAGGAGTGGGACTCGATCAGCAGAAGCGCGGCATGGATCGCAGCACCTTTTTTTCACCGCAGACTCTCTCCGAGCGAAAAGCAGATGGGCGGTGCAATGGTCCACTATGCGGTTGGGGCGGCGGCGGGCGCGCTATATGGAACGACCGCATATTGCATTCCGAGTATCGGGATTTTGCGCGGTGTGCCGTTTGGAATTGCTATATGGCTACTCGGAAATGAAATGATTATGCCCGCCCTCGGGTTAACGGAAAAGCTCAGTAAATATTCACTTCTGATGCAGGCAAACGCCCTCGGCGAACATCTCGCCTATGGCTTCACCACCGACTTGCTGTACCGAGGACTAACCGGTCTCCGTAAAAACCAGCACTAATCGCCATCATGCGGGGGCTAATGCACTCAATCACGCCGCGCGGCGGTGCTCATGTCTTTTGTGAGGCTCGCTCTGCGGCTTCGAAGATTCGTGGCGCAATCGCGAAGCGAAGAAGAAACCTGCTGCGGTCAAGGCGGCCAGAGCCAAGCCGGTCCATTCCGGATGTAAGCCTAGCCAAAGTTCCGAACTGTGATCATGGGCGCGGCTATCAAATGTACCGTGCGTACCGTGATCCCCGGCAACCGGCTCCCAGAGATTGTTAGGACGATTTGGGTTTTCAGGTTCATCAGTCTGCTGTGAATCGTATCCCGTTCGCCCTAGATAGTGGTCCAGAAGGCCGGGGGCAATCTTGTTTCCGACAATCGCCTCCACCGTGGGCGAGCCGACCCACACTTCCCTCCGGTAATGATGTGCTGCCCAATAAATTGCGCGGGCGCCTACCTCAGGCTGAAAAATCGGTGGTACCGGTTGAGCCTTATTCTTCAAACGGCTCTTCACCCAACCGAATTGTGGAGTATTGAGGGCGGGCATTTGTACCATCGTGAGCCGAATCCGACTCTTATCGTGAATGAGTTCGCAGCGGAGGGAATCGGTAAAGCCCGCGATTGCGTGTTTCGCAGCACAGTAAGCGGATTGCAGTGGGATGCTGCGATACGCGAGCGCCGATCCTACCTGGACAATCGTGCCGCGATCACGCGGCAGCATGCGCTTCAACGCAGCCTGGGTGCCGTAAACCACGCCAAGATACGTCACCTCGGTGACACGCTTGTATTCTTCCGGCTTCATTTCCTTAACCGGAGAGAACACCGATGCCATGGCATTATTGACCCATATGTCAATGGGTCCAAACTCTTTTTCTACCGCGGCGGCGGCCTCTTCGACCTTTCCCGAATCCGCCACGTCCGTCGGTAGAACCAGCGCCTTGCCGCCCGCAGTTTCGATTTCTCGTTTCGCGCCCTCGAGTCCATCTATGCCACGCGCAAGCAATGCAACCTGGGCGCCATGCCTGCCAAATTCGTGAGCGATGGCCCGGCCCAGCCCGGCAGACGATCCGGTAACTACGACTGTTTCGTTTTTCATACCCACCTCGCTTTATTAAAGATGCAAGTTTTAGGTCGCCTTATTCCGTGATGCCGACGAAACTTCGACGTTGAGATTACCGCGAACTTTCATAACATCCGTGGCGAGGTTACCGTCAGAATCTCGAGTGAATCTCAAGTCCACTGTGGCTTTACCGACCCTCAGCCGCCGAAGCTCTAAGCCCTGCACAAACTTGGGGAGCACAGGACGCAGAACTTGCAGGCGATTCTCAAATGCGCTTGGCACTAAACCGAGCAACGATTGGAGCATTGAAGGAACTGATCCCGCCGCCCAAGCTTGCGGGTGACACGCTACGGGATAGCGAACCGGAATGGGAAATTCATCTCTGGAGAAACCCGCAAACACTTCGGGGAGCCGGCGTTTCTTGAAGTGCTTGGATGCGTCCACGATTCCAGCAAATACCTGGCAGGCGGCATCGTCGAATCCGTACTTCCGGAATCCGGCCGCAATAATCGAGTTGTCATGCGGCCACACCGTTCCAAGGTGATAACCGACAGGGTTGTACCGGGATTCGGCGTTCGAAAGAGTTCGCACTCCCCATCCGCTGAACATCTCCTTCGACATGAGTTGCTCCATAGTCTTCTTCGCTCTCGCCGGAGCGGCCATTCCCGACCAAAGCATTTGACCGGCGTTTGAAGAGACGACCGCCGCAGGCTTCTTTCCGGCTTGGAGAGCTAGCGCATACATGCTTTTATCTTTCAGCCAGAAATCCCGTTCAAAATGCGTGCGGAGCTCATGGGCCTCTGCTCGCAGACGGTCTGCCGCATCCTTGTCTCCCGATCTCTCGTACAGCTCGGCGCAAGATACTTTCGCCATATAGACGTATCCCTGCACCTCAACCAACGCGATCGGCGGCTTCGCCAGACTGCCATCCGCGTTCACGATTGCATCTCCAGAATCCTTCCATCCCTGATTACCCAATCCCGACTTCGATTGTGAGTTGTACTCGAGATATTCGCTTCCACTCTCATCGCCGTATTTACGCATCCACTCAAACGCCCTATCAACCGGTTGCTTTAGCTCCTGGAACAGCAACAGATTTCCTGTCCATTTGGCGTGTTCAGCTACCAGGATCAAAAACAGGGGAGTTGAATCCACCGACCCGTAATACGGTGTTTGCGGGATCTCATTCAAATGGGCCAGTTCGCCGCGGCGGTACTCGTGAAGGATTTTGCCGGGTTGCTCATCGCGCCATTCATTCACCTCAGTGCCTTGGAACTTCGCTAATAGCCGGAGAGTGTGCTCAGCAATGCGGGGCTCAAACGCCAGGGTTTGTAACGAGGCGATGATGCTGTCACGCCCAAATAGCGCTCCATACCACGGCAATCCCGCCGAGAAATACTGCTGGCCATCGAGCGAGGCTCGCAGCACGCGCAAATCGCGGATTGATCGTTCAAACAAATCGTTAAGGAGTGGACTGCTCGTAGTCACTTCGCAATGTTGTTTCAACCAGTTATCGGAGTTCTCGTGAAGCTGTCGTGCCAAGCGGACCGCATCCGGCTTGAAAGTGCGCTTGGATGCGAGTTGTTTTTTCTTGCGCGATTCCGAGATGACGAGCGACACGCTGACTTGTTTGCTCTCATTGGGCGCTAACGAGAGTTTCATGTCGGCTCCGCCTTTTCGTCTACTGCCCGTCCCTGGCGTGAGATTGATGCGGAGCGTGCGGTAGAGGCCATCCGCGCCGTCGTATTGAAAGATCAAAGCGTCATTACGCCAGACTGGTTTCTCGGATCTGCCGATCTTTTTCGGTTGCAGGCCGCGTATCTCGAAGACATCCTCGAAGCCCGCTTCGAAATCGAAGGATAGTACGAACTGTACGGAGTGATGCTTATAGTTCGTACACGTAATGACGTCTTGCAGCGAGAGTCCCGCGGAATGAATGATCCGCTGCCATTTGAAACCGACACTCTGTTTAGAGAGAGCGCTTCCATCTAATTGCTTCAGTTCGGGGTTCGTCAGAACGAATTCCGACATGAAGCCATGCTCTGACGTGGACGCGAGCGAGTTCAGCCGGTTTCCGGCAATGCTGAGCTCATAACCTTGAAGGAAACGGCAGTCGTGATAATAGAGTCCGAAACCCTGCTCGTTTCCCAATGGAACATTGCCATTCCGGTCGCACAGAAAGAACACATCCTCATCTTTGATCACAACCGCTTGAGCAACATTGTCGGGCCCACGGCCTGCGCGTTGGGTTCTCGCGTGTTTGCGAGACCCACGAGACTTGTGCTCCCCGCGCCGATTTGCTGAGAGGTGTGCGCTTTTAGACGGGGTAAGAGGCTGTTTTCGGATCGTTTCTCGATGGAATATTCCTGGCATCAGGCCGCCGCTGCCGGATGATTGTAACTTTGTCCTGCCGCAATCGTTCGTTTCCGCGCTAGCGCGGCAGAATCCAGCTCCGAATCTCCTCCACTGATTCTTGCAAGTCCTTCTGCCAGGTGCACAATCAAAAGCTCGGTTCCACCGTATCCCCGAGGAGGAACGCTGATGAATGGAGGCGCAATGAGGCCGATTCGCATATTCCCGAATAGAACTTCTCGAAGAAGAGTACATATACGTACTCTGGATGATCTTCAGCTCGAGATCAAAATCCGTTTTATAGACCCTCGTCTTAGGTGCAGGAAACTGGCGCCGAGATGCCAAGGCTCGCGATAAAACGTAATAGGGCCGGTTGGTTCGATTTGGCGCTTTTTTTATATCGTGTCACGATATTCCCTCAATTCCGCATGCGATTTTCAGACTGATCACAATGAACAGACCAAGTACAGGTACCCGCTAGAGGGAGTCCGGTTCTCCGGTAGACTATTGATTCTGCCCGCAAATGAGTTGTGGATTATTTATCCTAGAACTGGGATAATAGAATGGCGCGATTAAAGAGGGTTCATGGGGAAAAGCCGCTGCTTTGGATTGCCTCTGCCAAGGGATGACTTGCTCCAATTTCCTGAGGCCGTGAAGGACGAAATGGGTGTTGCTCTGAGTGTCGCGCAGTTTGGTGGAAAGCATCCGAGTGCGAAGCCGTGGAAGGGTGAAGGCACGGGAGTACTAGAAATCGTGGAGGATTACAGAGGGGACACCTACCGCGCCGTGTACACCGTAAAATTCGAGAATGCCGCGTACGTGTTGCATGCGTTCCAGAAGAAATCGCCCAAAGGCATCAAGACGGCCCAGACAGATGTGGATTTAGTCTCTCGAAGATTGAAGGTAGCAAGCGAGAATTACGAGGCGCGATATGGCAAACGGAAAAAATAGTGAGGGTGTCGTTCAGAGTTCAGGCAATGTATTTGCTGATCTTGGTCTGCACGATGCCGTCGAGAAGCAAACACGGGTGCGGTTGGCGGTTGCCATCAATGAGATCATTGAATCAAGTCACCTATCGCAGACCGCAGCAGCACGCCGGCTCGACGTCAATCAGCCGAAGATTTCTGCTTTGGTGAACTACCGGCTGGAAGGGTTTTCCGTGGAGCGCCTGATGCATTTTCTGAATGCGCTTGACCGCGACGTAGAGATCGTAATCAGAAAGAAGCCCCGGTCGAAAAGAGCGGCAAGAATTGTAGTGACGGGTCCTCAGTTGTCCCACGTGGTTTGACGTTCAGACGCCACGTGATAGTGACAGGCCAGCCTCCTGGCTCTGGACATCGTGACCGCAACGGACAATGAGATTCGTGCCATCGCTATCCCCAGAAGTTATCGCCGTGTTAGTCACCACGCCCGCGCCCGCGATGTCTTTGGTCACACTGCTATCCCAAGCGGAATCTTGAGCGAAGGCCACAGTGCTCATCAGAATTGCCGCGATTGCTATTAGGCCTTTCATGTGTCCTCCGTCCATCATGTGAACAGGGTAAACACAAAATTAGAAAGTGCTATGTCTATTAATTACTATGGGCTAGGTTTGGCGGAAGCGAGTGGGAGTCGAACCCACCGACGACGAGGTGACTCGCCGTCCACCAGTTTTGAAGACTGGAACGATCACCGGACCGCATGCGCTTCCACAATCAGCGAACAAACTGCTTCTGTGTAGGGTAGCAAAGATGCGCGATCCTTCATTGAGTGTGCGCTAAATTATATTTCCGTTATGGGGCGCAGTAAGAGGAGCCAGAATGACAACTCGGGCTTTGCCCGGCCAGACAGCCGAGGGCGACTGTCTCTACGTGATTGTTTAGGTGGTCTGGGGCGCGGATTGGGTTTCTGCGGAGGAGGTTTCGGCGCGGGCGATTTTTAGATCGCCGTTCAGTTCGTCGAGAATGGTCATCGGCAATTCGGGATTCCATTCTTCCAATTGTTGCTCGTCGAGTCCACTGTTCAGCAGGATCCCCGAGGAAACGTCGTCAGCAAAGGCCGCATTGAAATCGCCGGTTTCATGTTGAGTGTCGCCGACTTTTCTGCCCGTGTGCGCATCGTAAACCCGCCTGCTGGAGTTTCCCTTTGCGTTCACGAACGCCAGGAAAACTTCTCCGACTTCCGCGAAATCAGGACGGTAAATCCAGGCCCGGTCAATGTGTGCCTTGGGCCGCGTCCGCTTTTTCGCCGTCAGGCTGGGGCGCTCCGGCGCAATCTCGGTGGCGGGATCGAAATATAGAATGCGCTGGCAGGATTCGCAAAAGACCAACTGTCCGCTACGGACTTCGTTGTAAGTCTGCGGACGAAGCATGACCTGGCATCCCATACACTTTTGATCGCGGACTTCCGCCAGTCCGCTGCCACGAAATTTCAGCACCCGATCATAGTGACGCAGCAGATCGGCGCTCACTCCGGCCCTGGCGGTGTCGCGCTTCGCATTCCACTCCGCCAGCTGTTTTTCGTCTTCGGCAGTCCGCTGCCTGGCTTCCGTTTTTTCTTTTTCGATTTCAGCCATCTCGGCCTTCAGCTTGGCCTCGGCGGCTTTGACGTCTTTTTCCCGAGCCTCGGCGTTCACCATCAGATCGAGGATTTTATCTTCGTTGGCACGAATGTCCTGCTCGGCAAACTGAATCTCGGCCATCAATGCTTTATATTGGTCGTTAGTTTTAACCGCTAAAGATTGGTCGCGGTATTTGGAGATTTTTTGTTGCAAGTCTTGAATCGCAGTTTCGTATTTGCGCCGCGCGGCTTCGTCCGCTTTTACCGCCACTTTTGCCGTTTCGAGGTGTGCTTTAGTTCCGGCGAGTCTCTGTTCGATCTGGGCGATGCGTTTGGGGAAGGCGGCAACTTCTTCTTTGAGGCGAAGTATTTCTCGATCGAATTGTTGCAACTCGCTGAGATGTTGAACGTCAGAGGCCATCTTGAGAAGTGCTGCGCTTCAATTTTAGCATGTACGTGGCGGCTCAAAGGCTGTCCTACGCCGCCAAGCCTTAAAACCACGAACGGGAATGGAGCAGGAACCGGGAATGAATCGCAAAACCCTTGGTGACTTTGAATTAACGATCGTCTCAGACGGTATCTATCACCTGGATGGCGGAGCTTTTTTCGGAGTCATACCAAAAGTGATGTGGGAGAAGAAGCTTCGCGCCGACGAGAAGAATCGCGTGCCCTCGGGATTGAATTCGCTGGTGGTCCGCACGGGCAACCAGACAATACTTGTCGAGACTGGCATCGGCAGTAAGCTTACCGAAAAAATGATCGGCATCTATGGCCAACCTGCCCGGTTACTAGAAAATCTCCACGGCGCCGGCATTTCTCCCGACGAAGTAGATATCGTAATCAACACCCATTTGCATTTCGATCACTGCGGATGGAACACAGTGCGCCGCGGTGAAAATGTCGTAGCGACGTTTCCGAAGGCGAAGTACTACGTTCAAGAAGGGGAGTGGCAACGTGCACAAAAACCCGCCGAACGGGACGCTATTTCCTACATAAGCGATAACTATAATCCGCTCGTGGAAAGCGGACAGATGCAGCTCCTTCATGGAGATCAGGAAATCGTGCCGGGCATTTCAGTTCAGGTTTTTCCGGGGCATACCCGCGACATGCAGGCGGTGATCATTAGCAGCGGAGGGCAGACGGCCTGTTACATTTCTGACCTTGTCCCAACCGCCGCTCATGTTCCCATCACTTGGGGGATGGGCTTCGATCTGTATCCACTCGAGGTCATAAGCAGCCGGAAACGCTATTACGCAAAAGCTGTTCCTGAAAAATGGCTGACCATATTCACGCACGATGCGGCCATGCCGTGGGCTTATCTAAAGTCAGGAGCAAATGGGAAAGTCGAAGTGGACGTTACTTCGGACTGACTCCATGCAGTGAGCAGGGTGGAGAGGCGCGCCACGTCTCGGGGGTTTAGGATATCCGCTGAAGAAAATATCGTCTAATTGTCCGTGGGCTGTGGTATGCGTGACCCCTTGGGAGTCTTCGGCGATGAGGAGCCAGAGTTGTCCGCATCCGCCGATGAAGCTTTGCGGATTTCTATGGTGCCGTGTTCGTTGTTCAGCACCAGGTGCGGGCCGCCTCCGCCGACATTTCCGGACGCCGTCGCCTGATCGTCTCTACTAACGATCTTAATATCTGTGAAGTCGGATTGCACTTCGCCGCCTCGCGCGGTTGCATCCACCTGGAAGCCGGCCTTGTCCGGTAAATAAATCTGGATGTCGCCCTGACGATTATCCACCTGCATGCTGCCCACTTTGTTCACGTGCACTTCCACGGTCCCATTTTCGTTTTGTAAGCGGACATCACCTGCCATTCCATCAAGACGAATATCTTTTGAGCGGGTATTTAAGCGTAAAGGTCCGGTGATGTTCGTAGCTTGCAAATCGCCGCGATCCAAATCGAGATCGCCGTCTAGCTTCGAGAATTCGATATCGGTGAGGGGAGACTTAAAGGTAACGGACTTCGCGATTTTAGAAAGTTTCACGCTCTCCATGAATTCGCCATCCAAGCGGACTGAGCCGGCGATGTCGTCCAGGGAAACGTCATTCGCGTGGCCGCGTATGGAGACGTCAGAGCCGATTTTAGAAAGCTGCGCCGATCCCTGATCGAGGTCCACCGTAACTTTGCCGTGGATGTCAGTCGCGGAGACATCTCCGTGCGCGCTGGTGATATCAATGTCGCCGTCGCGGCCCGACACGCTGACATCGCCATGCCGCGTCGAAATTACGACGGAGGCCTTTCGCGGCAATGAGATGGTCATGTCGGTTGCCACGCCGTGATCGCCAGCTCCCTGCGTGTTGGCATCGAGAGTGACAAGGTTGCCGCTGACATTAATCTTCGGTTTGGTAGACAGATTGTATTTGTCTGCGTCCTGCTGGTTTCGCGCATGCAGCCGTTTCGAGATCGCGACTTTAATTTGATTGTCGTCCGAGTCCTGGATACTTACATTTCCGCGGCCGCTGTTCACGTGCAGATTTGCTGTGGCGGGAAAAGATTGACTTATTTCGTCGTTGAAGGTGTAACTCGGGCCGAAGATATGCATGTTCTGGAAGAAATCGCCATTGTCCCAATTGGTGTGATCGCCGAACGCTTCCCAGTCCACGCGAGAAGCCTGGGTGGCGGCTATTCCGAATCCAATCAGCAAGATCAGGAGAAATACCCCACCCGCGCCGATGCCCGGATAACGAGCTCCTTCATGTTGAGCCTGTTGATATTCAACCAGCTTAATCACGCCCCACAGAATGAGCAGCACCGGCCAGTAGTGGGCATACCAGTGCCCGAAATCCGCCCAGTCGAGCACGCCCATCGTGCCCATAAGAAACACGATTCCAATAATGATCAGCACTATGGGTCCGGCATAGGAATGACGGACTCGGGGGCGCGGCGTTTGCACTGGGCTAGCCATTTTTCACCTCGTTGGAAGCAGACTGATTCTCAGGCGGAGGAATCGGCCCGGGACCCGAATCGAACCCAGCCGGGGGCGGGGGCGCCGCAGGTGGAATCTGTGGAGTTCTGTTTCCCATCAACTTCATCAGTCCCACCACGAGGAGAAGGACGGGCCAAGTGCGCCCGAATCCGGGGCCGTCGAAGCTCTGGATCAGAAACAATCCGCCGATTGTGATAAGCCAAATCGGTCCCGACCATACTCTTCGGTTATAGCGGCGAGGATTGTACCCGTCCCACACCTGCCCGGGTCCGCATCCACCACCATAGCCGTGGCCCAACATTCCCGACCGCGTTACAAAAAGCCAGACCCCAAGGCCGATAAGGAAGAGTGGCCAGATCCTATCCACATTAAATTCAAAAACACCCGCCGTTTGCAGCAGAAAGAGAACGCCAAGCCCAATAAGAATCACGGCCGCTGTAGGCACTTTTCCGCTGTGAGTTTCAGTTACCGGCGGCAAAGGAGCGGAGGCACCTGCGGAGCCGGCGGTGGCAGTGGCGGGCGCTGGATCGGTAATTCCAAAAGTGCGATTAAAGCCAAAAGGATCGGGAGGGGGCGCTCCCATTCGAATGGCATGGGCTGAACGCACAGCATCAATGATTTGATAGACAACAAAAAACCCCATCGCGATTCCGAGCACCGGTTCCATGCCGCCAAAGTGTCCGGAGGAAAGTCCCCAAATCAGTCCGGTAAAGATAAGCAGGTGAGCCAGTCCCTTGGCATATTGGCCGGTATAAACAGCACCGACGCCGAAGGGGAAAAAACCAGCGAGGATACCGGCAACTGCGGGATGCGGTCCCGCACCCGCCATGCTTCCGATGGGTGTCGAGGAAACGAATCCTTGGGCCGGCGGCTGTACATTTGGATGTACATCCTTCAGCCGTTCTGCGAGACACTGCTCGCAATAAATCACTCCCATAACATCGCGCTTGCAGGCGGCGCATAACGGCTTTCCGCAGGTGCGACAATATGCAATCGCTAAATTCGTAGGATGGTTGGCGCAGTTCATGAAAGCCTCCTGTCAGTGGTCCCATTCACTACAGGGGGATTGGTGGGGATAACCGCCAGAATGGGCTGGTTATCCTCCTGGCTGTAGTTGCGATCCTGTCTTTTTTCTGGTTGTTCACTGGTGTTATCTTTTCGGGGCTTGGCTTTCTCTTCTGGCGGCGGCTCGACCGGAACCGTGGCCTGCTTAAATTCCCGAACTCTGGATTCAATCTCATATACGAAGCGGATGTTTTCGTAATATTTCACCACCCGGCCGGAGGTCTCGTAATAGTTGCGCTTAACCGCGCTGGGGCGCAAATCCACGTGCCGCAGATCGTTCAGCTTCACTCCCGCAAGACTCAAAGAAATTGATAGTGAAAAGAATGCCATGCCAAACGACATGGCGAAACGTGGCTGACGCGCCACCGCGAACGCGGGTGCGAACACAGATCCCGCCCAATCGCGGAGCCGCTCCACCCAAGTCACTTGAGACCCGATGCGGCGAGCCGCGCCCAGCCTTGACGTGTCGAGCCCACTCGTGGCGACAAGAATGTTTTCGATGAGACGCGCGGGAGGCTCAATTTCTTCGAGAGATTTGAGCCAGCGCCTGCCAGCATCGGCTTCCGCCAGCAATGGACCGCATACGGAGCAGCTTCGCGCATGAGTCTGGAAACCCTCGAGAGTCTGGGCGTCCAGTTTCTCATCTAAAGCGTCGCTGAGGGTGCGTTCGAACTCAGCGCACTGCATCATGTTTTTGTCTTGATCCGCCATTACATTACCTGCCTATATGTACGTTGTAGCAGGCGCGCAAGTTCCGCTCGCCCACGGTTTATTCTTGACTTGACGGTACCCTCCGGAACCCGAAGGACGGTGGCTATTTCGCGATAATCCATATCTTGCAGATCCCGCAGGATTACGGCTTCCCGAAGGTCAGGAGACAGCTTTTGCAACGCCCGGTGCACAGCTTCCTTCGTCTCCCGGCTCTGGACTCGCGCATCGGGGGGCGAAGCCTTATCGGGAATGCGCTCGCTAAGTGGCATGGCATCTTCATGTTCGGAAGGCGCGGAATCGAGCGAGTCGGTCATTCGTTCCTGTTTCGATTTACGAAAGTAATCTACCAGCAGGTTACGAGTGATGGTCGTCATCCAGGTCATGAAGGCCGCCCGCTGTGAATCGTAAGACTTCAGGCTGCCATACATTTTAATGAAGACTTCTTGCGTGAGGTCCTGGGCTTGATCGGGCGAGCCAGAAAAACGGTAGCAGATGTTGTAAATGCGCTTGTGATAGCGCTGCACAATCTCCTCCCACGCGGCGGCCTCGCCAGCAATGCAGCGACGGACCAGCATTGCGGCCACATGAGCGTCTTCCAATCTAACTCCCTATAACAGCTATTCACACCGTAACAACATACGTTATTGTGGGGGCGAAAGTTCGTGGCTTCTGATGGGAACCAAGAAACAAGGCATTGTAGCAGCGCGAGATAAGTCGCGGCGCTACGGGGAAAGGCAATATTTTTGCCGGACGCGATGCCTCTCGGGGACGTGCCCTGATCGCTTGTTAGAACAGTCCGCCATCCTCCACGCGGGTGGCCCAGCCTTTCGCGTTTTTTGCGAAGGCTGGGGATGTTCACTCGTCACAGAAAAAAGATGGAGTTCATCATAGCCTAGCTTCATGCCTTGGGGGTTGAAGCGCTATCAGCAAACGCGGGAGCTGCACTTCATTACGTTTTGCTGCTATCACCGGCGCGTTCGGCTCGGAACCGAAATCGCCCGCAAAGAGTTCGTGATTGCGCTAGAAAGAGTGCGAAAGTGGTATGGATTTTTTGTTGTCGCTTACGTTGCCATGCCCGAACATGTGCATCTGCTCATGAGTGAACCGGAGCGGGGCACGCTTGCACTGTCCTTGCAAATGTTGAAGCAGGTCGTCTCGCGGAAACTGAGCATCACGCATGGCAAAGAACCATTCTGGCAGCCGCGATATTATGATTTCAATGTGTGGAGCGAGAGGAAGGTTACAGAGAAGCTGCGTTATATACATCGCAATCCGGTCAAGCGAGGCTTAGTCGCATCGCCGGAAGAATGGGCATGGAGCAGCTTTCGGCATTACGTGATGGGCGAATATGGCGGTGTGGAAATCGAATCGCTATGGACCGCACGGGAGCGGGAACGGCTTGGAATCTATCCGACAGTGCGCCGACTCGACACACGCTAAAAGCCCCAGCCTTCGCAAAGAACGCGAAAGGCTGGGCCACCCGCCGCCGACGAAGCTCAGGATTTTGTTGTCACTCTATTTTTCGGGCTTCCCGATGGGACGCAAAGCCACTATCTATGGCCGCTGCACCTCGAAGCCCGGGCCATGAGAACATTCAATGTTTCGCAAATTATCCAGAATCAGATTCCGGACTCCGAGGGCAATATTATTCCCGCCGTCGTGCATGAAGGCGGCATCAAGATCGCGGGTAGTCAGTCGGAAATTCAGCATATCTTGCTTGCGGTTGACTCCGGAATTTACAACGTGCGTAAAGCAACATGTGGTCCGGGTTGTCAGGTTGGCAATGGGCTAACCTTCGCAGTAGTTTTTTCGAATCCTTCGGTAGTAGCAATCCAGCGCACCAATCAGCTTTCGCTCGTTGGAACGTGGGGCACGGGTGGGCAATACAACCTCCCGGGTACATGGACCAGCGAACAGACCAGCATCGCAACCGTGGGTGCCAGCAGCGGCATGTCAACGGGCATCAGCCCAGGCTCAGCTCTCGTGTATTCAACCGCTTCTAATCAGCCGATTGAAATTCCCTGGTTATGCGGAGGAGGCGGCTGTCCGACTACGGCGTTTTATGCCCAGGCGCCCGCAAATGTCTTTCAAGTGACCAGCGTTTCGCCGGCGCCTTTTATTGTGGGTAGTAGTGGAGTGACGCTAATTGGCGGCTCCGGGTTTTCAAATCTTCCGTCGCCATTAACGGTCAGCGTAAACATAGGTGGAATAACGATTACGAACGCGAGTATCTCCAGTGACACCCTGATCACGGCATCTTACACGGTGGCAAGTAACGCACCTCTAGGCCAACAACTTCTTACAGTTTCCTCCGGTGGCGCAGACGGCGGGTATGGAACGAGTAGCAATCCATTCCCGGTGACGGTGCGGGCGCAGCCGGAGCACTTTAGCGTGGCATACAGTTCCTATATACCCGTGGACCATGTTTATTCGGCAAGCCCTTGCGACTTTCAAGGGGCCCCGGTCTTTCTTCTTTACATGGGCGACGCGAATCGTGGAACGTACAGGACAACGGAAGCGATTTCGATCACGCCAGACAGCCAAGCGGCTTCCGGATTCTTTCCGGGTACTGGGCAAACGAGAAACTATGGACTTTTGTCGCCAGCAAACGGATCAACCCTCTCTAGCCAAGACGAGGATGGCGTTCAATACGACTGCTACCTGTGGAACGACGCGGCAACGGCGAGCCCAAGCGGGTTCACGCACGACGAGAGCTTTCCTTATTCGACACAAGGCCAGTCACATTTTGCAGGCTCTGCCTCGAATCCCTTGGAGTTAGTTAACGCACCGATAGACTGGGACATGAGAACAGTGATCGACGATTCGAACCAGCAGTCCCCGACGGCATATGTAAATTACAATCACACGTGCTACCCATCGCACCAGATAAAAGTCAATAATCAAATCGTTTATCTGTATACGCCACCGAGAAACGACACTACTTATATATTCGGCTGCCTCGTCGTCCAGAGCGGCAAGATTACCGGGCAAACCGTGCCCGTTCAGGTTCCGGCACAGTAAGACGTTAGGATAATTTATGACCGTTGATCAATTAAAAAGAACAATCTGCACCTCGTTCCTGATCGTGGTGATCCAGTGGCAGCTTTCGTACGCTCAGGAGGGTGTCACTCGCGGCCCTATACCGAACCCAGAAACCTTCTTCAGCAACCTGGTAGAGCATTACAGTCCCGCCACCCTGCCCAAGTATGAAGACGTTCTGAAGGTTACGGATCAAATCGCAGGCGAGCGGCCGGAGGATATTACCAAGGCGCTGCCTGCGATCTTCACGGCCCTAGCCTTTTCCGACGGCAACGTGAAGAGCGACGCTGCCATTGCCCTGTTCGCAATCAGCCTGCGCCCTGACAGTGCCGCGATACTGGGAGACCACGTAAACGACATAAGCAGCCTTTTCAGTTTGCCGAACGGGCATCTACAGAACGCAGCGGTGGGTATACTCAGTTATCTGAGGCCTTCGCCGCCCCAAGAGGTGGTGCCGGTCTTGCTGGGATTTGCGAAACAGACGGATCGTGACCAGATCGCGCAAGGGAGCGCCGTTTCGGTCCTTTTGAAGATCGCGCCTACACGACCGGACGTTGTGTCAGCCGTACAGGGGTTTCTGGCGCGACCGCTGACGCTCCAAACCAAGGAGGGTGTTCTCAACGGAATTGCAAGTTCACATACGACAGACCAGCACCTTGTCCAAATGTTAATCACTGCGTTAGACGATCCTAACGAAGGGATAAGATTCACAGCTGCCCAGGGATTCCAGCGTATGCCCAAGGAGGCAGTACTGCATGCGCTGCCAGCACTACAGAGGCTCGCAGTGGATTCTAGTCAGTCGGCGGAGGTAAAGGCTGCAGCAAGCGTGGCCTTACAGAAAGTACGTTGACCCCCGGCGGGCTGGCACGATGAATCGGTGTCGGAAAATACAGATCACGTTGCCAACGCTGGTCGGAGCGGCGATTCTGCTGCTGGTACCAAACGGCCTCTCCCAGACTCAGCCGAAAGGCGCGACGAGAACCACAGTGAAGGAATTTTACGACAACCTGGTTTCACGTCCAGAAGGATCCGCGCCGCCCACTCAATCAGACCTACTGAACGCTGTCAATCAAATCTACGGAATGCCCGCTGAGACAATGAGAGAAGCCTTGCCTTCCCTTTTTGCGGCGCTTCGTGAGCCAGATATCGACGTAGAGATCGACGCCGCGCTTGCGCTCACCGAGGTCAGCCGACGACAGGACGGTGTACAGCTTTTGGCGCCTTATATGGCTTCGATAGTTGGTATGTTTGACATGACCGATCCGCGGTTATAGGGAACTCCTATCCTCATGTTCGAGCGCATGCGGCCACACCCGCCTGGGAGCGCGATAACGGCGGCATTGGCATTCGCGGGCCGAACCGATCGAGATAATATGGCGCAGGCGAGTGCCCTCTCGGTGCTTTTGAAGATGACGTCGGGAAGTACAGGGGTCGTAGCGGCGGTACAGGAATTTCTGGCGCGTCCTCTGACAACACAGGCCAAGGAAGCCGTTCTCAACGGGATTGCGAATTCGCACACTAAGGATCAGCGCCTTGTCCAGATGCTAGCTACCGCTTTGGACGACCCTGATGAAGGAGTCAAGTTCACGGCCGCGCAGGGATCTCAGCGGTTGCCAAAGGAAGCCACGCTGCAGGCTCAACCGAGTTTACAGAGGCTCGCAGCGGATACTAGTCAGCCTACTGAGGTGAGAGCTGCTGCCAAGAGCGCTTTGCAGAAGGTGCGCTGACCCGAGGTTGTCGGGAGCGCCGCTGCCACCGACAAATTATAGGGTCCATCTGCCATGAGACGCCTCTCCGCGTTCGCCACGCTACTGATTCTAGCCAGCGCTGCTCATGCCCGCGATCTCTCCCAGCCAGCCGTCGTCATCCAGTGGGACAATGCCGCAATACAGGGTGTGCGCGATGCGAAGCTCGGGGCACCTATGGCTGCGCGGGCCCTCGCCATCACTCATACATGCATGTACGACGCGTGGGCGGCTTATGACGACCGCGCCGTCGGAACGCAATTGCATGGAGCGCTGCGACGTCCAGCATCCGAGCGGACGGAAGCCAACAAAGAGCGCGCCCTCAGCTACGCGGCGTATCGGGCGCTGGCTGACGTGCTGCCGGGCGACACGGGTTCGGTGTACATCCCGTTGATGAAGAAACTGGGATACGATCCCAAGGACAACTCAACCGACATCGAAACGCCGACCGGAATCGGCAACGTCGCTTGCGGCGCCGTGCTGGAATTCCGCCATCACGACAAGTCCAACCAGTTGGGCGATCTTGCGCCCGGCGCTTACTCGGACTGGACGCGATTCATGCCGGCGAACATGCCCGGCACCATCCCCATGCACCTGCCCGCAATTCATCCCATAGATGTGAGCCGCTGGCAGCCGCTGATTTATGTGGACTCTACAGGCAGCCTGGTGACGCAGATGTTCATGGGCGGGCAATGGTGCTTCGTGACGCCGTTCGCCATGGCGTCCGGGAACGAATTTCGCGCTGCAGTAGAAAGCTCGCCGCCGGCGGTTTATGGCTCTGCCGAATACCGCGAGCAAGCCGAAGAGATTGTCGCGATGAGCGCCGGATTAACCGACCAGCAGAAGATGATCGCGGAATACTGGTCGGATGGGCCAGAATCGGAACAGGCGCCCGCACGCTGGTCGCGGTTCGCGCAATTTGTTTCGACAAGAGACCATCACACCCTCGACGACGATGTGAAGATGTTTTTTGCGCTGACGAACGCGATGCTCGACGCCAGCATTGCTGCCTGGGACGCGATGCGAGCCTACGATTCGGTGCGTCCCATAACCGCCATACCATTAATATTCAACGGCAAAAAGATTCGCTCATGGGGCGGACCGGGAAAGGACACCGTCGAAATGGATGCGTCGCAGTGGATTCCCTATCAGCCCGCGACTCTTCCTACTCCATCAACCCCGGATTTCGTGTCTGAAGAAAGCACGTTCAGCTCCGCCGCCGCGTCAATCCTGGCGAAATGGACGGGAAGCGACCGCTTCGGCGACTCGGTAACCATTCCCGCAGGCAGTTCGAGGATCGAGCCAAGATTAACTCCGGCGCATCCCGTAATCTTACGGTGGGAAACTTTCAGCGACGCCGCGAACCAAGCCGGAACCTCACGGCTCTATGCGGGAATCCATTTCCGCCGTGCCGATTTAGCTGGACGGACGCTAGGGCGCCTCGCGGCCGCGAAAGCATGGTCGAGAGCACAGAACTACTTCGACGGCACCGCGAAGCCTGGGGTGCAGCCGGCAATACTCACTAGCGAGGGCGTCCGCTGAAACCGTTCGTACTCTTGGCTAGGTTCTCGCTAGCGGTACCAAAATGAAACTCAAGCCGGGTCAGACCGCTGCCGCCCTCATAAAATCCGCCGAGGTGATGATTCTGCGTATTTGAAATGATTCTTCATCTAAACGGCTTCCCGTCCTTCAAAAAAGCGAGAGACAAAGAAAGGCCTTTTCGCATCTTGATATCAGACAGAAGAGGACAGCGCGGCGGTTGAGGCAGGTTGCAACATCAAAAATTGCCGTTGTGCCCTGAAAAACTCAAGAAGGCAAGCGAGAGGGCGAATTCAGGCGAGCCCCAATTTTCTCGAGGAGCACGGATGCCGCTTCGCCCGCATCGAGCATGGAAAATTCGTCCCCGAGTTCCACAACCGGTACTTTAGCGCAAGCCGATTGAAACGCCTCTTGCGTTGCCGGGGACGCTACCAAACCCCCGCCGACTACCAGCAAACCGGGCGGCGTCACTCGCATCAGGAGCAGGCAGTCATGCAAATTATTGCTGGTGTAGGTTTCGTATCCGGCCCGCCGCAGTAATTCCCGCAAGTAGGCGAGAACGTCCGCATTGGAATCAACACACAAAACACTGGGGCCGCTGGTTTTGAGTTTCTCCCACGATCCGCTGAGCCGGTAAAACGCCGCCACCGCCGTCTCTTCCGAGTCTTGAGTGTCAAATAGTTTATCCAAATGCGTCATCTTCAAAACGTTGCGGATCACTTCAGGCACATTGCACAGCTTCACGTCTCCGTGCAACTGACGGGCGGTCGTCAGCGATCGCACCATGGTTCCGAGGCCGCTGCTGTCAACGAAATCTACCTCCTCAAGGTTCAGGACGATCGCTTTCCGATCACGCAGCAGGTTCACAATATGAGCGCGAAGCGACTCCGTTTCAGCGCCCGCAGTGATACGTCCCTTGCAGCGGACAATCGTTACTCGACCGACCTCGCGTGTTTCCAGTGTGAGCCGCACTTTACTTTTGCCTCCCATCGAGCAGATACAAAGCTCGCGAATCCGGCACATTATATCCAATTTTCCTCTAGGCCAGGCTCCCCAAGTGAAAGTCCTCTTTTGTAAAAATCCTCCGTTTCGGCGCGCTACTCAATCCGAGGTTGACAGCGAGGTGTTTCGGGCATATGGTTTCGCGCGAAGATCAAAGTTGACCTCAAGAACTCCGGCTCCAACCATGCAGGAGGCTCCGTGCGAAAAGCGATACTGATTCTGGTTTTTTCCCTCGTGCTTCCTGCCGCGCTGGATGCGCAGCAGGGTTCGTGGTCCAACCTGAATCGCCTTCAGGCAGGCCAGAAAATTGTGGTAATCGAGTCCGGCACGAGACATCACGGGAAATTTGTCAGCGTGACTGATGAGTCCCTCACGTTGAACGAAAGGGGCTCCGAGGTATCCGTGAAACGCCAGGATGTTACCCGCGTCTCGACATCCTCCTATCCCAGGCGCGGAGGGCACGCCGTGATCGGCCTTGTTGTCGGCGGACTCATCGGAGCGGGCATCGGCGCAGCCTCCTTCGGCAAGGGTTGGCGCGGGGTTGGCGCGCTGGCTGGCGTGGCGATTGGTGGTACGGTCGGCGCTATCGTCGGCGCTCTGATTCCGGCCCACAGAACCGTGTACCGTGCCGCCCCCGCTGTCGCGTCGCACTAGACGACGGGGGAAGTGAACCTTGTAGAAAAAGTTGCAGGTTGTGGCGAGCGCACGGTGCTTCGCAGACAATCCAAACATGCGTACTCCAATCTGGGACAACTCTTTTCGGAGAGGAGCGTGGCTCGGCCTTTCGCGTTCTCTGCGAGGGCGCTACCCACCCTTCAGCCTTTGAAGAGTGGGTGCGGGGATCCTAGGCGGCTTTGCGGGGTTCCGATGTGTCTCGCTCGGAGTTCGCTTCATTCGTTAAAGAAAGGCTTGGCGAGTCACTCCGCTCGTTCGTTAAAGAAAGATTTGGCGCGTCGGATTCCTCCAGCATTTTCCGTTTTCTCCATCTGCCGAAGACCGGGACCAGCATGCCTAACACGAGAACCAGCGCGGCAATCGAAATCAAGAGCCACAGAGATCCTCCTTTATGAGTAACGACAGGTGGAGTGGCGACTGCGGCTGGTGTGCTGACAGTCTCCGGGGCAGTCGCAGCGGGTGTTGCGGCATCCGCAGGAACCGGGGTGACGTTCTCAGAGGATGGGCTGGCCGTAGCAGGGGGCGCAGTGGCCGCCGTACCTTGAGCGGCTGAGACTTTGCGAGGATGGGTTGACCGTCGCGCTGAGTGAGCGACTTTCACAGCGGGCGGGGTGACCATCTCCGGCGAGGGGCTGACGGTCACAGGGGGTGCCACAGTTTCTACAGCTGGCGGAATGGCCCCCGGGGCAGGACTCACCGTGGCTGCGGGTGGAGTGGTGTCAACGGCGGGCGGGCCGACTGTTTCTGAGGATGGAATGGCGGTCGCAGCAGGAGGTGCAGTGTCCGCAGCGGACGGCGGGGCCACGGTGGTCGCCGGAGACGGAATCGCGGTCGCATCAGGCGCAGTAGCGGCGGGCGCGGCGGCGGGCGGGTTGACCGTGGCGGCGGGTGGAGCAGAGTTCGCAGCTGGTGTGCTGCCGTTGCCGGTTGTGCTGCTGGTGTCCTGAGTCTGCGCAAAACCCAGCGTCATCAACGCTGCCGATACAACGATTAGCAATAACGCTCTCTTCATGGAATTCTCCTAAGATTCTCGCCTTGCGGCGACCTGAGGTTTCACTTGGGATTAATCTTGCTGTCGGCCCTTACGCAGACACTCGCGCGTTGTGTACCGTTTGAGTTTTCGGCCAGGAACCTGGAGCAGCCACAGTGGAACAGCGCAAATCCTATCTGGTATGCGTTTGCCTGTCTGTTCACAACCGCTCACATTCGATGGAGCAGCGGGCTTCATTTACTCTCCTCGAAACCCATCTTTGGAGCAGCTTCAACGCTAAATCGCAATGTTCCTGAACATCGCTTGCCGGGGAGTAACTCGGGATACAATGCTCCAATCTTTGATCTTCAGGACTGGTCGCGATTCCTGGCGTAAATTATAGGGAAGCTCGAGGTTCAAATCCCGAAGAGCTTTTCAATGACTTAGGTTCCAGTCAACGCTTTCAGAAGGACGCCTTTCATGTTTTGCCCGCAATGCGGGACTGAAAATCCTACCGGCGAGACTCGCTGCCGAAAGTGCACGACCATGCTTCCCGAGACGTTTGCGGGTGACGTGACTGCGCCAATTTTGAATAAAAGCACTACTTTGGGTTCGTCGGCCGTGACGCAAGCGGTTTCGAACGCGGCGTCCCATTCCACTCTGCGTAGTTTCGCGCCGGGCAGCGTGATTGGCAATCGCTACGAAATTTTGCAACTGCTCGGCGAAGGCGGCATGGGAGCGGTTTACAAAGTTCGCGATCGCGAAGTGAACCGTCTGGTGGCCCTGAAAATGATCCGCTCCGACCTCGCCAGCCATCCTGAGATTCTTGCGCGATTCACGCAGGAGCTTGTTCTCGCCCGCCAGGTCACGCATAAAAATGTTATTCGCCTGTTCGATCTCGGCGAAGCTGACGGTGTGAAGTTCATCACCATGGACTTCATCGAAGGACGCGACCTGAAGTCGTTGCTCACGGAAAAGGGGAAATTAGCGCCCGATGAAGCGGTAAAGATCATCGCGCAGGTGTGCCGTGCGCTCGACGCCGCGCACACCGAAGGAGTGGTACACCGTGACTTGAAGCCGCAGAACATTATGCTGGATGCGAACGGCCGTGTCACTGTTATGGATTTCGGCATCGCCCGATCCGCCGAAATGTCCGGCATGACACAGACCGGCGCGTTGATTGGCACGCCGGAATACATGTCGCCCGAACAGGCCCGCGGTCAGCTTGCAGGCGTTCCATCCGATCTGTTTACGGTCGGTATCATCTTTTATGAGCTGCTGACCGGCGTCACACCTTATAAATCCGATACGGCGATGGCGAGCCTGCTCAAGCGCACCCAGGAGCGGCCCCGGACGCCGATCACTCTCGATCCTTCGATTCCATCGGGCGTCAGCGACGTGGTGATGAAGTGCCTCGAGATTGATCCCGCTAAGCGTTATTCAACCGCAGTGCAGATTCTTGCCGACCTCGGCGTGGCCGGAGAAACGGCTGCTGGAACGATGTTTGGCACTCACGCTCTTGCACCGCCGCCAAGCAAATTCGCGATCTATGGCAAATGGGTCGCCGCCGGTCTTGTCGTCGCGGTCATTGGCGCGGGAGTTCTGTTGCGAGATAAGCTTTTCACTAAGATTGCGGAAAAGCACGCGCCAGTCACGCTGCTGGTTTCGGACTTCGATAACAAGACGGGAGATTCAGTCTTCGATGGAACGCTCGAACCCATGCTGGGCATCGCACTCGAAGGCGCTCCATTTATCAGCTCGTATAACCGGACATCGGCCCAGCGGGAAGCGGCCAAGCTCGATCCCGGAGCGAAACTCAACGAGAAAACAGCGCAACTCGTAGCCGTGCGCGACGGCATCAGCGTAGTCGTCGGAGGCTCCATCGAGCCGTCAGGATCGGGCTATAAAGTCTCCGTCGAAGCGGTGGACGCAGCCACGGGCAAACTGATTGTCAACAAGGAAGTGGAAGCGGACAATAAACAAGAAGTACTCGCCGCAGCTGGAAAACTCGCCGCAAGCATTCGCACCGCTCTCGGCGACACCACGCCAGAATCCGCGCAACTGACCGCCGCGGAAACATTCACCGCTGGGTCAATCGAAGCAGCTCACGCCTACGCTGCCGCGCAAGCTTTCCAATACCAGGGCAAATGGGACGATGCGATCAAGGAATATCAACACGCGATTCAGCTTGATCCAAATCTGGGCCGTGCTTATGCGGGCCTTGGCGCCGTAGAAGCCAACATGGGCCACGATCAGGACGCGGAGAAATACTATCTGGATGCGATGTCGAAGATTGACCGCATGACTGAGCGCGAACGATACCGCACGCGCGGCGGTTACTACCTGATGCGTGGTGAGCCGTTGCAGGCGATCGAAGAGTACACGGCGCTGGTCAAGCAATTCCCTTCCGACACGGCGGGCTACGCAAACCTGGCGCTCGCATATTTCTATACACGGAACATGTCCAAAGCCTTGGAGGAAGGAAAGAAAGCGATTGAGATTTCTCCGAAGAATGTCGTCCAACGGAATAATGTGGCGCTCTATGCTTTATACGCCGGCGATTTCGATACAGCCGCAAAAGAAGAACAGACCGTGCTTGGAATGAACCCGTCATTCGAAAAGGCGTACGAGGGTTTGGCGCTCGCGCAACTGGCACAAGGCAAACCGGCCGATGCCACAGCTACATGGCAGAAACTTCAGTCTTTGAGTGCGCGCGGCGCTTCTAAAGCAGCGATGGGTCTCGCTGATCTTGGGTCTTATGAAGGGCGCTTGCCCGATGCGGCAGACTTACTTGAAAAAGGAATCAGCGGAGACCAGGCTAATCAAGATGCTGAAAGCGCCGCGGACAAATTAGCCGCGCTCGCGCTGGTGCAGCAGGCGCTTGGCAAAAACAGTGACGCGATCGCATCCGCCGATGCTGCGACCAAAGCGAGCAAGGATGAGAGCGTCTATTTCCGCGCCGGACGCGCATATCTCAAGTCCGGGCAGGAACCAAAGTTGAGGCTGATGGCGGCTGATCTCGCTGCGCGGATTTCACATGATTCCCAGGCATACGCAAAAATTCTCGAAGCCGAAAACCAACTTGGGCAGAACCACGCGCAAGATGCGATGGAAACGCTTCAGGACGCGCAGAAGCTAGCGGATATGTGGCTGGTCCATTTCGATCTTGGCCGGGCTTATCTTGATGCGGGCGCCTTCCCCGAAGCATCCTCGCAATTCGAGACTTGCTTGCAGCGCAGGGGAGAGGCGACTTCCGTATTTCTGGATGACGTGCCGAGCTATCATTTTCTGCCACCGGTTTACTACTATCTGGGACGGGCGCAGGAAGGGATGAAAAGTTCCGAAGCGGCGGCCGATTCTTATAAGACTTTTCTAGCGATAAAAGGAAAGGCTACCGATGACCCGCTCGTTGCTGATGCGCAAAAGAGGCTAGCCTCTCTGAAGTAACCCGTACCCCGCATAAGAAAAACCGAGAAATCGGCGTAAGAATGTGAATGCGGCATTTTGCTGGGAGTGCGGGTATGCCCCTGCCGCACCTAGGTTAAAAGCCTTACCCAATGCCCGCCACGATACGGGAATTCGCGCAATTTGTATTGACACTCTTCACTCAAACGGCGAAACTGCCATAGCTACATCCGTGGGACGCTAACCGCAACCCCGTACCTGCACATCAGGTCTATCAACAGGTCTATCAACAGGAATTCCAGGCGTGCCTGGAATTTCCCCGCTCGCAGGAGTGAATAATGCCCCAGGTCTTCCCGAAGTCAATGCGTGTTCGGAGTGGTTCTATCTTTTCGACTTCTTCTTCTTTTCGTTTCGCAGCCTTCGTTGCTCTGGCCTTGGCGTGTCTGGTTGGCGCATGGGTCTCGTCGCACGCGCAGGTGGCAGGACCGAATGTGAACATGGTTTCGGGAACCCAATGGCCCACCGGCGATCCGTTCCTTCAGCGGCAGAACGAGCCTTCGATGGCCGTCTCCACTCGCAATCCGTTGCATATTCTCGCCGGAGCAAATGACTACCGCACCGTAGACCTCGCCCAGGAATTGGCCGACGAGACCGGAGACGCTTGGCTCGGCTTGTTTAAGTCATTCGATGGCGGACTTACATGGCAAAGCACTCTGCTGCCGGGATGTCCGGTTCCGGTCGCGCAATGTACCGGTTCATTGCAGGCTCTGGGATACCAGGCTGCCGCCGATCCCGTAGTGCGCGCCGGGACAAACGGAATGTTCTATTACGCCGGCCTCGCCTTCAATCGCGGCACCGGCGGCCTGAGTTCAGTTTTTGTTTCGCGCCTGATGGATCTGAACAATCAGGAGAACGGCGATCCCATCGCGTTTATTGATACCCAGGTTGTAGCCACAGGCAACGGCACGCAGTTTCTCGACAAGCCTTCGATGGCGGTAGATATTCCTCGCTCGGGAGCATCTACTTGCTCATTCAGCTTTCCCGGACCGAATAGCACGACGATCAGCCAATCGTTTCGGGGAGGAAATATTTTTCTTGCGTACACGGATTTCCTCGCTGCCGGCAAGGACAATGCAACCCCAACGAATTTGATGTTTGCGCGATCCACGGATTGCGGCCACACGTGGAGCAAGCCAATTCAGTTAAATAGCGGCACAACGACCAGCCAAGGCAGCGCAATCGCCGTGAATCCGGTAAACGGAAACGTCTTCGTTGCGTGGCGTCAGTTCAAGTCCACGGGCGCGCCCGATGCCATCATGATCGCCGAATCCACCAATGCTGGAAAGACGTTCAGAGCGCCGGTCCGAATTTCGACCTTCACGCCTTTTGATCAGGGCACGAGCGAAACATCGTTCCGCACAAATGCTTATCCTTCCATCGCTGTAGATGGTTTTGGTATTGCCTACGTGGCATTCTCCGCGCGTGGCGTTGGTCCGGGCGGGGATGCTCGCGTCGTCGTCACTGGGTCTCTCGATGGCGCCCACTGGATTCCTCCCATTCCGGTGGACAATCCGAGGCAGAACTCGGCCACGAATCCCTCTGGCCGCGGTCATCAGATCATGCCCGCAATATCGTTCGCGAATGGCAGGCTCACCCTGCTTTATTACGACCTTCGTCTCGACCACTACGTGGATTTTTTCAATCCGAACCCGAGCCAGCCGGGCCAGTATATTCCGACGCTCGTCCCACAAGGTGAACTTCCCGCCGACCCTGCCGAAGTATTCACGCAATTTGTTGACGACAATGGGCTGACGCTTCGCCGTCACACAATTGACCTGCGCGTGCTTCAGTTGGGATTATTTCCCATACCAGCGTTCGGACCTTCCGTGCTGGTCTCCCAATACGCTTATGGCTGCTGCTTTGATGGCAGCAACATTGAGCAATTCAAGTTCAATCCGCCGAATTTGCCGCTATTCGGGCAGGGTACCGAACCGTTTCTGGGCGATTACATTGATATCGTCCCATCTCCCCAGTTTGTACCAAGCGGAAATTCATGGGCGTACAACATGACGCCGAGCGCGAATCCAACTTTCCATGCGGCGTGGACGGACAATCGCGACGTTGTACCCCCTCCTCACGGCGATTGGGTACATTACACTCCGCCAATCTCGCCTTCGCTGGGAACCAGCAGCTTGTTTGATCCCAATCAGTCGCCGCCAGCCTGCGTAATCGGGCAGGAAGGTATGCGGAACCAGAACATTTACACCGCGCAAATTACGGGCGGCCTTATCGTCGGCGCGCCTGGTAATGCGAAGCCCCTCGGCACAACTACGAATCCCGTCACAGGCAAGACCGCATTATTCCAGCGTGCTTTCCCTGTCGAGGCGCAGAACTTAACAAATGTTCAGAAGTTTTTCCGCTTCTCCATTCAAAATCAGCCCGCGGGAGGAACTGCATCTTTCTTGCAGTTCTCAAAGTTGACCACGCTCGACCTCACCGTACCGGCTCTATCTTCCGTTTCGCGCAGCGTTTTCGTCACATCCACGAATCCGCAAGCGACGATTACCGTAAGCGTTACTGAGATCAATCAAGTCGGCGGGTCCACGGTCAACAATGGACTGACTGCCTCCACCGTTCTCAATCCCGACATCACCAATCCTTCGATTACAAATCCGAGCATTACCAATCCATCTATCACTAATCCGGACATCACGAATTCCGAGGTCACGAATCCGTCCATCACTAATCCGTCTATAACGAACCCTTCAATTACGAATCCGTCAATTACCAATCCAGACATTACGAATCCGTCAATTACCAATCCGAGCATCACCAATCAGAGCGCCGAGAATCCTTCGATCACGAATCCCTCGATTACAAATCCGGACATCACGAATCCTTCCATTACGAATCCGTCAATCACCAATCCAGACATTACGAACGGTTCGATTGCCGACGTCTCATCCCAGATGACGAATAACGGCAATACTACCGCCACGTACACGGTTAAGTTGGCCGATACAGCAGTGCCCCCAAATGGCATTGTGCTCCAGATGATCGTGAACAAGGCCTATCAGACGCCTGCAAGCAATAATTGCCAGCTCACGACGGAGAATCACTGGGTCACGGTTGCGAACATCGTGAATCCCGCACTATTCAGCGCTTCGGATCCAAATCTTGCAAATCCCGATATCACGAACTCCGTGCCCAACGAAGGATCTGTCACGCTCGCGCCTGGCGAGACTGCTTACATCACCGTTCGCTTGGTGAATCCCAGTCCTTCGACCATTCCATTCACCGCGAATACCTTGATCTCTACAATTTTCCCCGCGACGGTGCCCCAAGCAGTGAACACGCAGACCGTTTTCCAGAACGGCGGCAATCCGGTTAATCCGCCGCTCGCTCTGTTCATCACGACGCCATCACTTTCTGCAACGGAGGTAGGCGCGGGGTACAGCCAGCAACTGCAATCGGTCGGCGGCGTTGCCGGTGCGCACACCTGGACAATCATCTCGGGAATTCTTCCGGGGCTGGGGTTGAATCCGGCTGGCGGATTAATCTCTGGCACGCCTACGCAGGGCGGAACCTTCCCCGTCACGGTTCAATTGAAAGACAGTGCCTCGCCGCCTGATGTGACCACCGCGAACTACGTTCTTGCCGTGATTCCTGCCCCGGCGATCACTACGACCTCTTTGCCAACGGCGGCCGATGTGGGTCACCTCTACACGCAAATGATCGCCGCGGCGGGGGGAACGGGAACGCTTTCATTCACTCCAGTAACCGTGGACGGCGTGAGTCTGAGCGCGTCGGGTCAATTCTCGGGGACTCCGGCCCTCACGGGGATATTCCCCTTCATCGCAACCGTCACTGACACGCTAAACGTCTCCGCCAGTCGGTCCTTCACTTTGACGGTGAATCCAGCACCCGCGATCACGACGACCTCCCTGCCCCCAGCGGTGCAAGGCGTTGGTTACTCGCAACCGATCAGCGCTACCGGGGGAACGGGGCCTCTCACCTTTACAACTCTAACGATTGACGGCTTGACTCTCAGTTCGTCGGGTACGTTGTCAGGAATTCCCGCTTTGACGGGTTCCTTCCCGTTCGTCGCAACGGTTACAGACTCCCTGAACGTCTCCGCCACTCAGCCATTCACTCTGGTTGTGAACTCAGCCCTCGTCCTACAGCCAGCTACATTATCGGGGGGCGACGTGGGCGTTGCTTATCCACAGCAGCAACTTGTGGCCAGCGGCGGAATGCCACCGTACGGCTGGAGTTGGTCACCGGCGCTATCCTCTTCTCCCCTGCCGCCTGGGTTGTCTCTCAATCAGACCACGGGGACCATAACTGGTTCGCCTACCGGTACCGGCACTTATACGTTTATCGTTACTGTAACCGACGCCACGCCCACGACAGCGTCGCAATCCTATTCGATCACAATCAATCTGCCGCCCACGCTAACGGGCGCAACGCTGCCGGTCGCGACGGTTAACCAGACGGAGCCCCCATACTCCTACACGATACCCGTCAGCAATGGCACGCCGCCCTTTACATGGTCTCAGACGGGCACGCTGCCGGACGGACTCACATTCGCAGGCGGAGTAGTTAGCGGCACTGCGACTGGCGCCAGCTTTGCTTCCCCGTTCGACGCTGCTAGCTGGTCGGGGACCGCGAACCTAAACCCGAACATCCCCCCGGGGGCCACCACGAGTATGAGCATCGCTCCGAACTGCCTCGCCACAGTCACCGTGAACGACGCTGTGGGAGGGACCAGTTCAGCAGACTTCCAGATAGGCTCCATGACAACCTCCTCGTGCCTTGCGTTTGGCTACAACGTTAACGTGGGGGGCTCCGGAGGAGTTCCGACAAGTTCGTGGACGTTCCAAGATACCCCCCCCCACACGACGGGAACCGTGACCTTCAACTGGCAGTACGTTGGCTTCCACGCTTTCTTTGAAGTTACGGCGTTTTTGGACGTTTTCTCAGGATCAAATGTGACGACACTCTATAGCGCCTCCGCCGCCCAATGCTGTGCGACACCTTCGGCAGGCTTCAACGTTTCAGGCATCGTTCAAGGCACCGCGGCGATCCCCGTCACCGCGGGCACACCGTTTGGTTTTACAGTCGGCGGGTCCAATTTTGATAGCACCAGTGTTCTCAACGGAACTGTGTTCATCTCGAACTTCAGCTTTCAGCCTGGCGCCCCACCAAACCCCTAACAAAACGCGCTTCGGGCACGAAGGCCCTACCCCAGCAGGGGTGGGGCCTCAAACAGAGCAGCGTAGAGACGTAGCTTGCTGCGTCTTTCTTTCTGCCAATAGTTAGTCAGGGAGTTGGTTGGCGATAATGAACCGCTAATCCATTGAGGTGGAAAGATTGGCGTCCCCGGTGGGTGCGAGTTCGCCCGCGAGATCCGCAAAAAATTCGCGAACGCAATTGAAGACGTAATCCAGCTGGGATTCGGTAAGTTCGGGATAAATCGGCAAAGCCAGCGTTTCATTCGCGGCCCGTTCACTCTCAGGGAAGCTGCCGCGGCCCATTCCCAGATAAGCGAAACACTCTTGCAGGTGCATGGGCACGGGGTAATAAACTTCCGTGCCAACTCCCTTCTTCTGAAGGAAGGACCGCAATTCATCGCGACGCGAAACGCGAATCACATATTGATTAAAGATATGGCGGCCAGATCCTGAAACCGGAAGCTCAAGCGGCAAAGCAGCCTCACTAAAAAGCTGGTCGTATCTTTTGGCGTTGCGCTGGCGAGCGGAAGTCCAGCCATCAAGATGCGGCAGCTTGACGGAAACGATTGCCGCCTGAAGCGCATCGAGCCGGAAATTGCCTCCCACGATTTTATGGTGATACTTGGGATTGGCGCCATGTCCACGCAGGCACTTCAACTTCTCCGTGCGCTGAGAATCATTTGTGACGACCATTCCGCCGTCGCCCGCTGCACCCAAATTCTTTGAGGGAAAAAATGAAAGACATCCATAATGCCCAATCGAACCCGCTCGACGCCCTTTATATTCCGCGCCAATTGCCTGAGCCGCATCTTCGATGACCACCAGGTCATGCTTCTCCGCGATTTGCATCACCGGGTCCATGTCAGCCATCTGCCCGTAGAGATGCACCGGGATAATTGCCCGAGTTCTATCCGTTATCTTCGCCGGAATGTGGGATGCGTCGAGATTGTAAGTACGCGGATCAATATCAACGAAAATAGGCGTAGCACCCAGGCGCGCAATCACCCCCGCCGTCGCGAAGAACGTGTATGGCGTGGTGATGACCTCATCGCCCACGCCAATATTTTCTGCCATAAGACACGCCAACAGCGCATCCGTACCGGACGAAACTCCGACGCAGTAAGAGCAGCCGGAGTATGTAGCGATAGCCTCTTCGCATTGCTCGACCTTCGGCCCCAAAATAAATTGCTGAGATTCGAATACTTCCGCAATGGCCGCATCAACTTCGGCCTTGATAGTGGCGTATTGGGCCTTAAGATCGAGCAGCGGGACGTTCATAATTACGTGTCTTTCTTAAATAGTGCTTGCGCGGTGGGTCAGTTTGAAAAATTCTTCCTGCCTGACGTCATCCTGAGGACTTTGAGTCCCGAAGGATCTTGCGCGGGTTGGCAGATCGCTCCTTTTAGCGAATTTTCGCTACACACGAGACCCCTCGCAACCCCGGGATGGCGGCATCTTTTCAATCTGACCCTCTATCAGGTCTGGAGTTTCGGACAAACCCATTTCGACTGTATGATGATCTTCCTAAATATGCGAGCGCTGTCCTCTTTAACAGTTCTTTGCCTATTGTCGGCAAGCCCGTTACACGCTAAATCCATCCTCTATCCTATCGCGCCTGAGCTTCGCTCAGATCATTTTCACGTCACGATTGCAGGGCGAGACTCCCCGGTCGCCCACGCGGCCACCACGTATTACTTCATAAATTTTGCGCTGAAGGGGAAGACTGAGATTTCGATTACTGCCGACGCGGACGGCTACTGGGATAAAGGAGTGGAAGTTCAGCCGTGGCGATGGGGCATACGGCCCGAAGTGAATGGACGGACAATCTCTTTTCGCATAACCGAACCAATGAAACTTTGCGTTTCGCGCCCCGGCGATCATGGTGCGGGAGCGGAAATGCTTTTCATATTCGCGAATGCTCCAGAGATCAATCCGCCGCGACTGGGTCAGGCTGGAGTGCGTTTCTATGGCCCTGCCACCTATCACGAGAACATCGAGGCAAAGAGTGGCGAGACAATATACATTGCGCCTGGAGCCGTAATATTCGGATCGCTCAATGTTTGGGGTGTTGAGAATGTGAAGGTGATGGGCCGCGGAACCATCGTGTATGACGGCCCCCAGAATCCCGATCACGACGAGGGATGGATGCACAAGCGGAATTGGCATGCCATTGTGATGGACCACGCACGGAATATCCAAATCATCGGAATCACCTGTGTCGTTCGCAGCCGCACATGGATGATTCAGATGCTCGGCTCACACAATGTCGCGTTCGATAATGTGAAAATAATTGGAGGCTGCCAAGGGAACGCGAACCAAGATGGAATGGATTGGCTCGGCGGAGGCGATACCGTCGTTCGGGATTCATTCTTCCGCGCTTCCGATGATGTCTTCGCGCTCCAGGGAAACTGGCTCGGCTATGACGCGCAGTCTATGGCGACTCCCGGCGAGACCATAAGCAACATCTTGATTGAAAACTCAGTTTTATCCACAAGCATCTCGAACATCGTAAGAGTGAGCTGGCCAACAAAAGTCGCGGACACGAATCATTTCCGGATGACGAATTCGGACGTTATACATATGGGAATGGGCGGGTGCGTAATACCCTTTGGCCTTCTGGAGATTTGGAACGATCCCACGGGAAAAGGGCAGCACTCGGATTATTCATTCGAGAACATACGTTTGGAAGATTGGTATTCATTGTTGCAATTGAGGTATCCGCCGCCCGGCATTCGCAATGTGACTCTGAAAAACGTGTGGGCTTTGGAGAGTCCATCCCTGGCTCCATCCGTTTTATCAGGGGACGTGAGCGGCGTGACTTTCGAAAATACTAAAATCGCAAGCAACTTAGTCACAGCGAAGGAAGACATACCGATGACAGTGGCGGCGGGAGCGTCCGCGCCTTTGTATCGCCAAGAAGACGGACCACACGCCGCTTTTCGTTTTGAGCCCGCCGCAGTGAGGCCGGTGGCTCGCGTGAAGTTTGATGCGTCCGAAACCGGCGGCAAGATAAAACTATATGAATGGATTTTTGGCGATGGAACACGTGGCCATGGCCGAATCGTCCACCATACTTTTCACGACGCGAAAGGATCCTTCATGGATGGCTCCGGCCGCTTTCGTGTGCTTCTGAAAGTCGCCGACGCCAGCGGGCGTGAAGACTGGACATATCAGCCGGTCTTAGTTACTGACAACTATGCTCCCGCGCTTACGGGCACGGATGCGGTGGTAACCGGCTGGCACTATCAATACTTTGAAGGCAATGCCGTGAATCTGTCGGATCTGGCGCGGATGACGCTGTCTGCCACCGGCACGAGTAAAACTTTAACCGTCACAGGCCGTGAAAGAACGGAGAATTATGGATTTATATTTGACGGCGTATTTGATGCCCCGGCGGACGGCGCCTACACATTTCTTCTACTTGGAAACGACGCTGCCGAACTGCAAATTGACTCCCATGTGGTCGCGGTAAGCCCTCCGCCAAAGGCGCAAGTTTGCGGCACATCCGGAAACATGGCGCAACTGACCACTGGAGGTATCGGCCTCAAAGCCGGGAAGCACGCTCTACACGCGGCAATGACACATTCATCGGGGCCGGATGGTTTCGCTGTGAAATGGCAGGGGCCAGGGCTGAAATTGACTGACATCGGAAGCGAGTCTGGCAAACGCAATTGAAACTTTATCAACGCTTTTCTTACGCCGCAAAATTGCCTCATATTTCACGAACACTGCTTTCACAAAAAATGCCGCACAATGAAGGCAAGCTGGAAACACCCTCACGCGCCAATCAGTTTCTTCTGCATATTCTCCAGCGAAACGCCTTTGGTTTCCGGATATACGAATAGCACGACGAAGAACTGTAAAACCATCATGACCGAGAAAAAGACAAACGGATAGCCTCCCGAGGAAGCGGCCATCAGGGGAAATAATCCTGAAATTAACGCGTTCATAAACCAATGCGAAAAACTGCCGAGACTTTGGCCTTTAGCTCTGACCGAATTCGGAAAGACCTCGGAAAGATAAACCCAAATAACGGCGCCTTGAGAGAATGCGAAAAATGCTATGTAGCCGATCAGCAGCCAAAGCAAATAGCCTTGATGCCGGTCAGTGAAGAAGATGACGGACACTCCAGCAAGGCAAATCGCCGTGCCCACCGAACCAAGAAGGAGCAAGGTCTTGCGTCCGATCTTGTCAATCACGGACATAGCAATCATCGTAAACACCAGGTTGGTGGCTCCAATAGCAACGGCCTGAATGTTGCCGGAAATCTTGCTGAAACCAGCATGCGCGAAAATATCGTTCAAGTAATACAAAATGGCGTTGATGCCCGATAACTGATTAAACATCCCAATCGTTACAGCCAGGAAAATCGGAAAAGCATACCGCCGCGAAAATAACTTTTCTTTGGCCCGGTCCTGCTCAACGCGAATTGACTCAACGATTTCCTGAATATCCCGTTGATAGTCCGGCTCCCCGCTTGCTTCCAATACAGTTGACGCTTCCGCTAACCGTCCTTGCTTAACCAGCCATCTGGGGCTTTCCGGAATCCCAAACAACATCAGAAAGAAAAACGCGGCGGGAATGGCGGTGACACCGAATTCCCATCTCCATTCGAGTGCTCCAAATCCACGCAGTCCAATTTCATAATTCGAGAAATATGCCAGAAGAATTCCAAAGACAACGTTGAACTGAAAGAAACCCACCAGCCGGCCACGCATTTTTGCAGGAGCGATTTCCGCGATATACATTGGACCGAGCACGGAAGAGCCGCCGATGGCGATTCCTCCCATGAAGCGGAACGTAATCAGTGCCGGCCAACTCCACGCAAAAGCACAACCGATGGAGGAGACTAGATACAAAATCGCCATCAGCCGCAGGCTATTGCGACGCCCCAGCCGGTCTCCCGGAACGCCCGCCAACATCGCGCCCAACACTGTTCCCCACAGAGCGCTTGCAACCGTTACGCCCAACATGGTGGGAGACAAGGAGTACGCTTGAGAAAGGCCGCCGGTCGTGCCGGAGATTACCGCAGTGTCGAAACCAAAGAGAAGACCGCCCAAAGCGGCCACGACTGTACTTTTCAATAAATATCTGTTCATAATTATTCTGCTCGAAGCTTCAGCTCGCCGGAACCGTTGAGTGCATCGCCGAAGGCAACACTTCCTTCGGCGCTACTTCACGATCAATGAAAGCGATTTTTACGGGCAGGCTATTGTATCGGCGTCAGATGTCGAAATCATCCGGGTGTTCAGCGGTCTTGTGTAACCGCTCTTCGATAATCGTCGGCGGTTGTTCGATAACAAGGCAGCAGATCATTTCGATCAGTGGGGGCTAACGCAGGCGGCCCGGTTGCGTACTTCGACCCGGAGTGTTTTTCGTCGGTTTGCGGCCAGGTCATTTGCAGCAGGGTTTCATCGCATGCAGGATCGCGGGTTACGCGAAGTCTATACACCTTCGAAGTATCCATGCCATAGTCGGAGAGCCGGGGCTGGTACGGAAGAGATTCGTAAACCAGTTTTATAAGTTCCGGGTCTCCCTTCTTAATGCGCCTCTCGGCAATAAAAACCTCATAGTTGGAAAAATAAGATGAGTTGGGCAAACTCACTGCCATCCCTATCACACGTATAGGCAGTTCGATGGTCGCCGGGACATTCGCGCTATCAATCTTCGGCGCGGGAGGAGTGGCCTGCGCGTCCGAAGCTGCGGCCCCCCTTTCGATAGAGCTAAGCGAATCCTGTAGTGATGATGAAGGCGGAAGAACCTGTTGACCGCTGCCGGACATCGAGGTTCCGCGCCCGCTTCCGGTAGCGCTTCCGCCGCTAATTGTTGGAGGCGGTGGCACTGCTTGTGGATTCCCCGCCGAAAGCGAACCCCCTCTTCCGCCGCCAATAGAGTTGGTCCCGCTAAGTGATGACGGCGGAGGTATCGCAAGTCTTCCTGCGCCCCCCAATGATGCAGTTCGCCCGCCTCCAATCGAATTGCCCGGCCCAACTGATGGAGCAGGAGGCACTACCACCATATCGCGACCAGGTAGCGAACTTGAGCGGCGACCGGTCCCAGAGAAATCTTTTGCGGCTCTAATGGAAGGAGCGGGAGATATTGCGGAACCACCGGACAACGAAAGCCCCGACTTGCCCCGTGAAAAATTTCCGACTCCTTGAACTGAAGGAGGCGGAGGAACAACCGGCAAATCAACCCGAGAATTAAATTGCCTGCTGGCCAGCGTTCCCGACCCTCGCGCGGAGGTGGGCGGTGTGACCACGATGGACCGAGGGAGCGACGCCGGACCGCGCGCAGAAATACCGGTCCGGGATGCCAATTCCGGTGATGGAGCTACGACTTGGGGATTGCCGATCTGGGTGGATGATAGCTTGGACGTGGAGGCTCGCAAGTCAGGCGGCGGAGGCACTGCGGCCGCATTTGGCGCCAGCATTGACCGTCGTGTGGAAACCGCACCCACATTTGCAGCCGGAGCGACTGCGACTTCTCGAGGCAAATTAAGCCGGCGATTTGTAGCTTGATCAATGTTGGCGGCAGGGGCTACCGCAGATGCGGGACCCGTTGGAACAGAGCGGGACTCCCGAAGCCTTGGTGCAAACAGCGGCATCGGCGAGGATGGATTCGACGCCATGACGTTCGTCCGCCGGGAGTGAGCAACCTTGAGGTCCGGCGGCTTCATCTCGCTGGGGTTGCGCTCCCGCGCCATGCGTAGTGGTCGCTCGACGGGTTGCGTCCTGGGATGTTCCCGAACCCGTGGAGACCTGCCTCCTAAAGCCGGAAATGTCTTGGGTGGCGGCGTATAGGTCAGGGATTCTTGGGAAATTCTTCTCTGCTGGATCTGCACTTGCTTAACCCAGGTCTGGGCCACGGTCCACAATACCGATACGACCGCCAAGTGCCATAACATTGACTCCAGAAAGGCGCTCCATGGCAGTCCGGTGCTAACAAAAACGTCACTCCAGAACCGACCAGGCTTTGTGTTGGTAGCGACGGGAAGTACGGATCGCCCGAGAAGCGTATCGGCTAAATTGCGGAAAAATACCCGGTAGGCTGGTTCCAGTTCGAACAGCAGTTGAAGGTTCGGAGTGGCCTTGAGGCGAGCATCCATGTTCGGACTCAAGTGCCCCAAGCCTTTGTCCATAGACACGTCTGGATTGGTTTGGGTGAGAATCTTCTCTAGATTATAGCCCAGCTCGCGGGACCGCCCCGACTCGCGAGTACATCTTTCCGAACCAGAGTAACCGGGCGAGCCGAAGAATTGGAGGTGGAAGGTTTCGAACCGCTCTCCAAGACCCGATCGAGTGAACACCGAATCAGTAGCGGGAAGCCGTGATGCTATTTGTTATCTGGAATTCTAGAACGATAATCTCGCACTCAACTGAATTTCGCGGCCAGGTGTCGTCGTATCGGTAATCGTGCCGAATTGTGGCGTGTTTACGTAGCGGTCTGGAGTGCCGAGATTGGTGTGATTGAGCGCGTTGAAAAACTCTCCACGAAATTGAAATTTTGTCCGCTCAGTTAAAGCAAAATCGCGGACCAATGCCAGATCAAGCGTCTGCATTCCCGGCCCGTAAACTGAGTTGCGTCCAACGTCTCCAAAGGTAAAGGCCGCTGGCGTTGCGAACGCGGCAGTGTTGAACCAGGCATTAGAAGTATGAGTCCCGGACCCAAAGATCGGCGCTCCGGTGTAGTTTGCGCGGATGGGATTCTCTCCCAGCACCGTGCCGGAATTCGCTGTGTCTCCAAAAACTGAAATCGTAAATGGGAAGCCGGACTGAATTTGATACACCGTCGAAAGTTCCCAACTCTTCGTGATTTGGGACAGCAATCCAAAATTTCTCACTCCCGGGATGTTGTAAACCGCACTAAGCGCAAAGCGATTGCGGACGTCACACCCCGGACCTTTCTCCGCCGCAAGATCGTTGTCATTTTGCGGAATGGACGATTCGAACATGGGCGAGCGAAAATCTGGCGCGGTACTGAGATTCTTTGACCAGGTGTAGTTAGCCAGAAGGCTAAGTCCGTGCGAATAACGCCGCCGCAGATTCGCGTAACCGGCGTCATACCAGCTTTCCGCCGTATTCTCCAGCAGGTTGATGGTGCTCACCGGGAATGTCATGCTTGTAACATTCACGCTCGCAGGCAGCACGGTGTCCGGAACAAAGCTAATGGTAGGAAACGGGCGGCGTGGTCCCAGCGCTCCCGGTCCCGGAGGTGCGTTGTTGATAAGGTGTGCGCGCTGCAAATGTACACCGTGGTCGCCGAGGTATCCAATCTCGAGAGTCGTATCAGATCCCAGACTCTTCTCCACCGAGAGGCTCCATTGTTCGATGTATTGCGCGGGCGCGTGCGGGTCCATCGCTGTAAAGCCGACCGTTGTCTTACCTAACACCGGCGGTCCGAAGTTGAATCCCTGGTTTGGGCCAGGATTCACGATAGACGCTGTTGGCGTGAAGTTGTCGCTTTGCTGTGTTTCCGGGAAGACGTACGGAACATTGTGCCGCTGATTGCACCACGTATTCAAATCTACGGGAGTATAGAAAATACCGAACGCGGAATGCAGAACCAAACCAAAATGCGGTAGCGCCTGCGACAACCCGAAACGGGGAGCCAGATCATGGGTATTGGGATACATCAGTCCTTGGGGATAGCCGTTCTGTCCTCCGATAAAAACCGAGGGCACTCCATTGTTGAACACCAGGTTGGAGTTGGCGTAAGTCGTATCCACCAGCGGGTTCATAAACTCGTAGCGCAGCCCGACCTCGATAGTCGTGGTACGAGTGAGTTGAAAACTATCTTGCGCGAAACCATCAACGTCCCATTGCCGGAGTTGCATTTGTGGGATCCCAGCCTGGCGCTGCTTCACAGCGGGTAAGCCGAGCAGAAAACTTGCGAGTGCTGACCCAGTTCCATCATTGGAGAGCGTCTGTGTCGTGAAGCCGTTAGTGAATTGGTAGTAGCCGCGATTCTGAAAGAATCCCCACATCGGCCAGATATACCAGCGGTAGCTGCCGCCGAACTTCAGGTTGTGGCGGCCATGCTGCCAACTAAGCTGGTCGCGGCCTTCGAGAGTAGTGTCCCACGCTTTCATTGGGGTGGCGGAATAGTTGTCGCCCATGGGCGAGTATCCCTGAACGCTGAAGAATGGCGATCCTAACGCCCCGGTTCCACCGAAACCAACTCCTTGAATACCAAGCTGACTGACAATGTCATTCGTATCGTTGTTTTCCGAGTAGCGATGCATAGCCAGCCGCGAAACCGTGATGGTCGCCGTGTTCAGGATGCGAGGATTGATAATTCGGTTCCAGGCAATGACGCCCTGTTGCGAGAAGTTGTCATTAAACGTGCCAAAGCCTGGCAGCAGGGTGCCGATGCTGCTCGGAGCCATCTCTCCCGGAGTGAAGCCGGTTTCAGAACTGGCTGAATAGCGGCCCGTGAGACTATCGCCTCCATCGAACTCGTGGTCAATGCGAACCGTGCCTTGATTGTTGACCGCAAGTTCGTTGCGCACGTCCATGTAGTTGTTGCAGTCCGTCCCCGCGCCCACCACCGTAGGCGCGCCGTTCAAGGCTTCTCCGCAGGGCATCGTCCCCGCCTTAATGTTAGGAGCGGGAACGTATTTCTGGAGAAACAGTTGGGCAGCACTGTTTATGCGGCTTTGGGGGATAACGTTATTCGCCCCGTTGGACTGGAACTGGCTGCGGGTGAACTGAGGATTGCTCTTGCTGACCGGCTGACTGGGATTGAAGCCTGGATTGGAGATGGTCGTGGACGGGTCGTAAATGTTCACACCGCTCTGGCTGAAGTCCCCATTCAGCTCGGCTTGCGTGGGCACAGTATCGAACATTGTGTCCGCCATCGCATGACGAAAGCCTTCGTAATTCACGAAGAAAAATGTCTTGTGATGAGTGATGGGGCCGCCGAGGGACGCGCCAAAATCGTTTTGTACCATGTGGTTGTTGCCCATGGAGCCGAAAGAGTTGGCATCCATCGCGCCATTACGAAGAAATTCATAAGCCGTGCCATGAAACTGGCTGGAACCCGATCGAGTCACGATATTAATCTGCCCGCCGCCGGCGCCTCCCATCTCGGCAGAGTAGCTGCCAACTTGAACTTTGAATTCCTGCACCGCATCCGGCGAAGGACTCAGGTTAAGAGTGTTGAAAGTCGGATCAGTGTCAGTGGTGCCGTCGAGCAGAAAATAATTTCCGTTCGGTCTGCTTCCGCCGATGCTCACAGCCGAACGCTGGCCCGGACGCCAATACAGCGGATTCATGTTCCCAGCCTGCGCGCCGTGACTCTCGTGCGCGCCCGGCACGGTCAATACTAGATCAATCAACATGCGCCCATTGAGGGGCAAATCATGGACGGCTTTTGATTCCACGACTTCGCCCAAGCTGGCATCTGTCGTCCGCAATTCCTCGGCTTGACCTGCCACGTTCACAGACTGCGGGACAGAGGCAAGCCTGAGATTTAACCCGAGCGTCAGCCTCTGTGCAACTTCCAGTTGAAGCGATTGACTAAGCATCGCAAAGCCGGGCGCGGTAACCTGAAGAGTGTAAGTATCCGGAAGAAGTCCTGGGACATCGAAGAGACCATCTTCGTTGCTCAGGACTTGCCGCACGGCGCCAGTGCTTTTTGCAGTCACCTCCACCGTTGCTCCAGCCACCACGTGAGCCTGAGGGTCGGAGACGCTGCCGCTGAGTACGGCATAATTGCTTTGGCCCATCGCCGACAATGAACCGCCAACTAGAAACAGAACAAATAATCTTGTAAGAAATTTCCCAGGCACCCGTCCTCCTAATAACCTTGTCAGTTTTTTGGCTAAGCGAGAATCTTCAGGATCACACCGCTGCACTACGAATTTGAGGACTGTATCGGGGAAATTGAAGGGGGACAATAGTATTGAAACATTAGTGGTCCCGGTCAATGCAAATGTGCGCAGCATGGCGGCTGGCACTAATACAAAACTACTATTGATCGGCGCTAACCGGAGTGTGATCCTTGATAGCATTTTCCGCCGGTCTTAGACCTCGCGTAGCCAGTGCTATGAATGAAAAAACTGTTTGACTTACGATCGCTCGCCTGGCAATTAGTCTTTCTTTTCCTGTCCGCTGTCTATCTTTTCGCCTTCCCGCAGCCAAATCTTGTCTATCCGATTTTTGTGCTTCTTCACACAATTGTCGGCGTAATCGCAACCGTCCTTCTGCTGACCCTGCTGGTTCGGTTGCTCCGCGATGCCGGCTGGCTCTTGCGACTCGGTTGGCTGCTCTTGCTTGCGGGTGGAGTCCTCGGCTGCGTCCTAATTTATACCGGCACGGTCCACTCGGAATTCCGCCTTTTGTACACACATATTATTTTGTGCCTTGCAGGCATAGGTCTTCTCTTCGCCCACTGGGCGGGTAAACGTGGCTGGCTTGGGACAAGCACCAGCTCGTCATTCGCGCGAGTTGCAATATGCTTTGCTCTACTCGCCGGCCTCAGTGCTGGCTCATGGTATCTCCGCCACGCTCGCTGGCTAAATAGCGCAAGAATCGAAAATCCCGACGATTCTCCCGCCAGCATGGATGGCGAGGGCGGTGGTCCTGATGGCGCTTTCTTTCCGAGCTCCGCGCAGGTCTATGGCAACCAGAAAATTCCCAGCAAATTCTTCATGGAGTCCGATTCCTGCAAGCGCTGCCATCAGGATATTTATAACGAGTGGAATAGTTCCGCGCACCACTTTTCTTCGTTTAACAATCAGTGGTACCGCAAGAGCATCGAGTATATGCAGGACACAATCGGTACCAAGCCTTCCAAGTGGTGCGGCGGCTGCCATGATCCGGCGGTGCTTTATGCGGGCAAAATGGATACGCCCATCAAGACCTTCGTGCATAGTCCCGAGGCACAGGCTGGCATGGGCTGCATGATGTGTCACTCGATTGCCAGGGTAAAGAGCACAATGGGACAGGCCGACTTCTTCCTGGAATATCCCAAATTGCATGAACTGGCGGCGAGCAAAAATCCATTCGTTCGCACCATGCACGATTTTCTCGTCTACTTGAATCCGGAGCCGCACCGCCGCGTTTTTCTCAAGCCATTCATGCGCAACCAGACGGCGGAATTCTGTTCAGCCTGTCATAAAGTTCATCTTGATGTTCCGGTCAACGACTATCGCTGGGTGCGAGGCTTCAACGAATATGACAATTGGCAGGCAAGCGGGATTTCAGGTCAGGGCGCGCGCTCGTTTTACTATCCGCCAAAACCCATGCAGTGCGCCGATTGCCACATGCCCTTAACCAAATCCGCGGATCAGGGCAACATCAATGGTTTCATCCATTCGCACCGTTTTCCAGGTGCGAATACCGCACTGCCCACTGCGAATGGGGACATGGTCCAATTGAAGACCATTGAAAATTTTCTGAAGGCTGGCACCCTGAGCGTGGATATTTTCGCCTTATCGCCGGAGCGGAAAGAGACGAAATCGGTTGCGTTTAGCCAGGCTGACACTTCTACTACCTTTGCGGTTGGCGAAGAAGCGGAAGCAAAAATAACTCCCGCCACTACCGGTGAAGTTTCTCCCGTAACGGCGCCGCTAAATCGCGTGCATGCGGTCGTCCGCCGCGGCGACACGGTCCGTGTAGATGTCGTCGTCCGCACCAGGACCGTGGGCCATTTTTTCCCCGGCGGAACGGTGGATGCCTACGACACCTGGCTGGAGCTGAAGGCCACAGACGACAAAGGACAGACAATTTTCTGGAGCGGCATGGTTGAAGATGATGGCCACGGGCCGGTGGAACCCGGTGCGCACTTTTATCGCTCGCTCCAGATTGACGCGCACGGCAACCCTATCAATAAACGGAATGCATGGGCTACCCGTTCGGTGGTCTATGTCCGCCTGATTCCTCCCGGGGCCGCAGACACGGTGCACTATCGTCTCTCCATCCCAGAAAATGCGGGCAGCAAAATCACATTGCACTCGCGCCTGTGCTATCGAAAATTTTCCTGGTGGAACACGCAATTTGCCTTTGCCGGAGTTCCTGGTCCCGGAGATGTTAAGGAAAATTATGATGACCGTCCCGTTACCTTTACCGGATCGCTCAAGGGTGTATCTGCCCGGCAGGAAAAAATCCCTGATGTCCCCGTTGTAGTCATCGCGGAAAACGAAGTCACGCTTAACGTCCAAGCTCACAGCGCCCCCAAACCGGACTCCAAACTTGATCTACAGGCAAATGACTGGCAGCGGTGGAACGATTACGGCATTGGCCTATTTTTGCAAGGAGACTTGAAAGGCGCACAAGCTGCCTTCCAGAAAGTAACTGAAATCGCTCCGGATAATCCTGAAGGATGGGTCAACATAGGCCGCTGCGCGGTGCAGGAAGGCGACATGGACCAGGCTCGTTCCGTGCTAACTAAAGCGCTATCTATTAATCCAAAGCTGGCGAAGACACATTATTTTTATGCGCGGGTGCTCCGCAGTGACGGCAACTACGAAGGCGCGGCCGAGCAACTCCACCTCGTGCTGGCGCAGTATCCGCGCGACCGCGTGGCGCTGAACGATCTCGGACGCATTCTTTTTCTGCAAAGAAAATACGCGGAAGCGGTGCAGGTCTTGAATTCAGTTCTGAAGATTGATCCGGAAGATCTGCAAGCGCACTACGACCTCATGCTCTGCTATCGCGGATTGGGCGACGAAAAGCAAGCACAGGAACACGAGAAGCGTTATCTGCGTTTTAAGGCGCAGGAATCTGCGCAAGCCATTACCGGTCCCTATCGCGAAAAACATCCAGACGACAACAACGAGCGCCAGGCGATACACGAACATGTTTCCGTGCCGTTGCCCGGATTACAAAACAGGAAGGTTGCTTCACGTGCTTCTATTTCCCACAATCCCACTCCAGGCGGCATGCAATAAAAATGAAAAAGTCTGTTTTGATTTTTACTCTATTTTTCTGCGGCAATTTGGGCGCCCAGGCCCAGCACATTCAGTTCCGCGACATCACCGCCGAAGCTGGCCTCCACTTCAAGCATAACAATGGCGCCTTCGGGAAAAAGTATTTGCCAGAGACCCTCGGTCCCGGTTGCGCGTTCATTGACTACGACGGCGACGGCTGGCCCGACATCGTACTAATCAATGGAGAAAATTGGCCAGGCCATCCCGGTCCCGCATCTACTCTCAAGCTTTACCACAACAATCACAATGGTACTTTTACGGACGTAACGCACAAGGCCGGGCTCGATGTTCCCATGTTCGGTCTGGGAGTCGCTGTCGGCGATTACGATAACGATGGTCACGATGATCTTTTCGTAACTGCCGTGGGTCAGAGCCATCTCTTCCATAACAATGGAAACGGCACATTTACCGACGTCACCAAGTCTGCCGGACTTTGGGGGCACGACGAATTTTCTACTAGCGCCGCCTGGGTAGATTATGACCGCGATGGCAAGCTCGACCTCGTCGTCGCGAACTACGTGCAGTGGGCCGTCAAGGACGACCTTTTTTGTACTCTCGATGGCGCTCGTAAGTCCTATTGCACCCCCGAGTCATACAAAGGAACGTCCGTGCGGCTTTGGCACAATCTGGGCAATGGAAAGTTCGAAGATGCCACACAGAAAGCGAAGCTCTACGATCCGACTTCGAAGAGCCTGGGTATTGCCATTCTCGATTACAACGGAGATGGCTGGCCCGATATCCTGATCGCCAACGATACCCAACCCAATAAGCTCTACATGAATAAGAAAGATGGCACGTTTGAAGAACAGGGCGTCGCAGCCGGCATTGCCTTCAGCGAAGATGGCATCGCCCGCGCGGGCATGGGAGTGGACGCCGCCGATTATGACCGCTCCGGCAAACCCAGCATCCTTGTTTCGAATTTCGCCAATCAAATGCTGTCGCTTTACCACAACGAAGGCAACGGCCTTTTCGTGGATGAGGCTCCGTCCTCTGAAGTCGGTCGCGCGAGCCTGATCACTCTGGGATTCGGTTGCTTCTTCTTCGACTATGACAATGACGGCTGGCCCGATATCTTCGTTGCGGATGGCCACATCGAAAGCGACGTAGAGCGCGTGCAGAAGCGCGTAAGCTATGCCGAACCGCCGCACCTGTTCCGCAATCTTGGCGGTGGTAAGTTTCAGGAAGTCACGACCGCGATGGGCGACGTCTTCTCTGCCCCTAAAGTGGCGCGCGGCGCCGCCTACGCCGACGTTGACAACGATGGCGCGCTCGATCTGCTCGTAACCACGAATGGCGGTCGCGTCTATCTCTTCCACAATGAAGGCACGACCGGGCACAGTCTGCGAATTAAGTTGGAGGGAGTACGTTCCAACCGCGACGGCATCGGCTCGATAGTGCGAATAACTACAGGCGCGGACAAGCAGTGGAAGATGCTCCGCAGCGGATCGAGTTATTTATCCCAAAGTGAATTGGTGTTGACCTTCGGTCTCGGTTCCCTGACCAAGGTTGATGCGATGGAAGTGCAATGGCCGAGCGGACAAAAAGATGAATTGAAAAACGTCAGTGCCGGACAGACCGTGACCATTAAAGAGGGACAGGGCATCGTGCTGTCCGAGCCTTACAGCAAGAGTTGGCGATAGCAGGCGTCGCGCCTTCTGCCATAGCAGCGTCGAAATTACGCGAGCAGTTTGTCTGCGGTAATCGGCGCTTCACGAATGCGTTTTCCGGTCGCGTGATAAACCGCGTTGGCGACTGCGCCTCCGGCCCCCGTAATTCCGATCTCACCAATGCCACGTGCGCCCAGCGGATTGAAATTCATGTCCGGAATATCAATTACTGAAACATCAATGTCGGGAATGTCGGCATTCACCGGCACGTGATACTCCGAAAGGTTTGCGTTTGCAATGCGGCCAGTATGCGGATCCACGTGCGCCTCTTCGAATAGCGCGAGGCTGATGCCCCAAACGATTCCACCAATAAACTGGCTCGCGCCAGTTTTCTTGTTCAGTAGCTTGCCGACATCGTAGACTCCGACTACACGCCGTACTCGAACCGTACCGAGCTGCGGATCAACCGACACTTCGGCAAATACGGCTCCGAACGAATGAGCGGAAAACCTCTCCGCGTCCTGCTCTGGTTGAGCGTCTCCCGTGGCTTCGACAGGTTTATTTCCTTGCCGCGCCAAAATCTCCGTGAAGCTAACTGATTTATCCGGCGACGCCTTACGGAACACTTTGCCGTCTTTGAAATCCAATTCTTCGGGAGTAGCACCATGCACCGGAGACTGCGAATCGCCGGCAGCCATCGTCAATATTTTCAATCGGGCTTGCGTCGCCGCAGCCTTCACTGCGGGAGTAACGCTGGCAGCGCTCATCGATCCACCCGAAACCGGGGCCTTGGGTAGCGTCGTATCGCCGAGCTTCACATCAATCAGATCGGTCGAGATACCCAAAGTATCTGCCGCCACCTGGCTCATGATCGTGTAGGTTCCGGTGCCTAGATCCTGAGTGCCAGATGCAACTAGTACCCGTCCACTGGGCAAGAATCGAACCAACGCCGAAGCCGCCATTCGGTTGCCGGGATAAGTAGCCGTCGCCATCCCCCATCCGATTAACTGGCCGTTTTCCTGCATGGAACGTGGCTCGTGGTTTCGCTTCGACCATCCGAACTTTTCTGCGCCTCGCGAATAGCATTCGCGCAGGTGCTTTCCAGTGAAAGGCTTTTTAGATTGCGGATCTTCTTCTGCGTAATTTACTAATCGCAGTTGCAACGGATCCATATTGAGCTTGTATGCCAACTCGTCCATCGCACTTTCCAGAGCGAAGGTTCCGGTGGCTTCTCCGGGAGCTCGCTGGAATGTTGGCACACCCAAATTCAGCGGAACTAACCGGTGCGAGGTCGTTAAGTTCGGACACGCATACAACATCCGGGTCTGCACCGCCGATGGTTCAAGGAAATCTTCCATGACAGATGTATGGCAATGAACGTCGTGGCGAACGGACGTTAATTTTCCATCGCGAGTCGCTCCCAGGACAATATGTTGATAAGTCTGCGGGCGAGCCCCGACAGGTCCAAACATTTGTGGGCGCTCCAAGGCAATCTTCACCGGACGATTGATCTGCTTCGCCGCCATTGCCGCCAAAACCACATGCGACCACATGGACCCTTTGCAGCCAAAGCCTCCGCCTACGAATGGGCAAATCACGCGGATATTGTCGTCGGGAATTCCGAGCGTTTTTGCCATAGATGACTTCACGCCGCTGACATATTGCGTGGCATCGTACAGCGTCAAATGATCCCCATCCCATTGTGCGATGGTGGCATGCGGTTCCATCGGATTGTGAGTTTGGATTGGCGTCGTATAAATTTCGTCAACCTTCACTTCGGCTTGCGCGAGTCCGGCCTCGACATCGCCGCGCCCTTCATCCGCAGGATCCTTTCCGTGATGTCCCGGATGCGAAGCGTCCATCTCCGCCATGAAATCCAGTTTCGGCGGCGCAGGCTGATACCGAACAGAGACCAGAGACTTCGCGTACAGCGCGGCATGCAGGCTTTCCGCGACGATTAGCGCGATTGGCTCGCCGTTGTAATGGACTTCATCGTCTTGCAATAAAGAAAGAGTGCGGCCTGCAGGCGGATGAATACCGGCTTTGCCGCCTTGCGGCAACTTTGGTGCATTTGAAGGCGTGAGGACAGCGATCACTCCCGCAACTTTTAGCGCGCGCGCTGTATCCATGCTCACAATCTTTCCATTAGGAATCGTGCTGCGGACCATCACCGCATGGGCAACATTGGGCACCTGAAATTCGGCGGAATACTTGGCCTCGCCTGTGACTTTTAACTTTCCGTCCACACGAGTGATTGGCGCTCCGATGACGCTCATGCTCTACCTCCGGCAACGGTGAGGGCGCGGACGATACTGCGCTTCGCCATCACCACTTTGAAAGCATTATGCTTGTAAGTTTTTGCCCCCTGCACCGCCTGCTCAGCCGCGGCCGCGAAGGCTTCGGGCCCCACCGGTTTGCCAACCAGCGCGGCTTCAGCTTCTTCCGATCTCCAGGGCTTGTGCGCGACGCCGCCCAGTGCAATTCGCGCGCTATGGATTGTATCTCCATTTAAATCGAGTGCGGCGGCAACCGAAACCAGCGCGAATGCATAGCTGGCGCGATCGCGCATCTTTAAATAATGCGAGTGCGCCGCATAAGGCGATGAAGGAAGATCAATGGACAGAATCAATTCGTTGGGGTTCAGGTTGGTGTCCATCTGTGGTGTATTGCCGGGAAGGCGATGAAAATCTTTCATCGCAATCATTCGTTCGCCCCTCGGTCCAAGCACCCGGACTTGCGCCTCGAGCGCCGTGAGAGCCACGCACATGTCCGAGGGATGCGTTGCGATACATTGATCGCTGGCGCCAAGAATCGCATGGATGCGATTGAATCCTTCGATCGCTCCACAGCCGCTCCCAGGTGCGCGCTTATTGCATTGAGGAAATCCAATGTCCATGAAGTAATAGCAGCGCGTGCGTTGCAGCAGATTTCCGCCATTCGTCGCCATATTCCTGAGCTGCGGAGACGCTCCGGCGAGAATCGCCTGCGACAGTAAAGGATAATTCTTCCGAACCAGCGGATGATCGGCGGTATCGCTATTTCGCGCCAGAGCTCCCAGCCGCAGGCCGCCATTCGGAAGCTGCTCAATATTGCTCAGCGGCAGGTGATTAATGTCTACGAGGTGGGCAGGCCGCTCAACCTCTAACTTCATTAGATCAATAAGATTCGTGCCGCCTGCGAGAAACTTGGCCTGTTTTGATCGCACGATTGCATTGACCGCTTTCTGCGATTGATCCACCCGCTGATATTCGAACGGATTCATAATTTCACTCCATCGGCCTCGTAAATCCTGAACCTAGCTGTTGCGATATGCGAACTGCACTGCCTGCACGATTCCCGGATACGCGCCGCAGCGGCAGATGTTCCCGCTCATGCGCTCGCGAATTTCATCCGGTGTCAGATCCACCGTTCCCTCCTTGTTCAGGTCGGGAGTAACGGCACTGACGCTGCCTTTCTTGACTTCGCTGATCAATCCCACGGCGGAACAAATCTGCCCCGGCGTGCAGTAGCCGCACTGAAATCCGTCATATTCGAAGAACGCGGTTTGCACGGGATGTAGTTCGTCTCCCTTCGCCAGACCCTCAACGGTCGTGATCTCATCGCCCTGATGCGCCACTGCCAACGCCAGGCAGCTATTGATGCGGCGGCCATTCACCAGTACCGTGCAAGCTCCGCACTGCCCGTGATCGCAACCCTTTTTTGTCCCGGTAAGCGCCAAATGTTCTCTCAGCGTATCAAGCAAAGTCACGCGAGGATCAAGCGACAGATTGTGCTTTTGTCCGTTGATGTTCAGTAGAACGGGCAAAGCGTGGGCTGACGCGCTCGCTTTGATTTCAGCAGCCGCACGTATCGAAAGAATTGGCATGCCAAGAACCATGCCTCCGGTCAGAACGCTCGCCGTCTTCGTAAAGTCGCGGCGGGTAACGTCCCACGCGCATCTGGAGCCTGACGTGTCTCCCCGCTCAGGAACGCCGGGCACTTTGGTCCCTTTAGCGGTGTTACCGGAATCCGCATTAACGATATCGGCATTTTTAGAATTCTGAGGATCATTCGATGGACCCATGACCACCTCCTCTGGCAAAGCTACCATCCGCTCGCAATTTTTCGATTATCCAACATTTGCTCTCATCTGGCGAGCCCACAAAGCGTCGTTTTAATGTGAGACAATTTGATGGGCGACAAGGAGCTAAAGATGTCTGTTTCGACGCGCAATCTGGGGAATCCGGTGCGGAAAAATATTCCGCTGGTTCTCGGAGGACACCCATGACAAGAATAACTCCCCATGTCTGAATTACGAGATCTTTTAGGATTGTGGAAAAGCGCCAGCGACGAGGAAATCATCCTCGTCTCCGTAGTCAGGGTCGAAGGCTCGTCTTACCGTAAGCCAGGGGCGCGAATGCTTCTAACAAGAAGCGGAAAACGCAGCGGAATGATTAGCGGCGGATGCCTGGAAGCTGAAGTCAGCCGAAAAGCATGGTGGCTTACCGAGTCAGGACCGAGCGTCCAGAGCTATGGCACGTTTTTTGACGAAGACAACCTGTCCCCGCAAGAATTGGGATGCGGAGGAACGGTCCATTTGCTCCTGGAGCGCAGCCACTCGGCGACAGCAGCATTGGAAGTTATCAATGAGAGCGCTGAACATCGTGTGCCCTTTGCAATGCTGACAGTTATCAAGAGCGGACATCCTCAAATCGGCCTTGCTTCCAGATTCATTCTGCGGGACGGGAACGAAATTTGTCGAAGCACCATTCCTCTTGATCCTGGGAGTACTGTATGGAGCCAATTCATGGGGATCGCGGCTCAAACGCTTGCACGACGATATTCGGAATGCGTCACTGTTCGAGTTGAGGAGTTCTCCGTCGAGTTATTCGCCGAGTACGTTGAGCCCCCTCCATCTCTTTTCATTTTCGGCGCCGGAGACGATGCGATTCCTCTTGTTGATTTTGCGCAGAGTATGGGTTGGCACATCACCGTTGCCGACTTGCGTTCGAACCTGGCAACTGCCGCCCGTTTTCCGCATGCCGATCAGGTCGCGCTCTTGAAAAGGAAGGCGCTTGCCGGAAACGGAGCAATCGGCATGCTCGATCTCGCCGAACTCCGAATGGGTCAGGATGATGCCGCAGTTATTATGACCCACAGCTATGTCCAGGACCGAGCTTTGCTACCTGAACTTTTGCCTCTTGATCTTACATATCTAGGACTTCTCGGTCCGCGCCTCAGAACCTCAAAGCTGCTCTGTGAAATTGCGCCGGAGACTGGTTTCACCATTGATGAGTGCAACCTTAAACTGCATTCTCCCGTGGGGCTTGACTTGGGCGCGGATAATCCCGCTGGAATCGCGCTTTCGATTGTTGCCGAAGTGCAGGCCGCAATTCATGATCGGGCTTCTCACCGTTTTCCTGCAGGGAACGGGCGACCAGACAATCTGCCGCGCGTCGCTTCCCGTGTCGCTGCAAAAATCCATGCCTAATGCCTTCTGCGCTGCAATCATCCTTGCGGCGGGCGCGTCCACCCGTCTCGGGCAACCCAAACAACTTCTTACGATTGACGGGGAATCGTTGCTGCGGCGAACGTCACGCCTGGCGCTAGAGGGATCATTCTCTCCTGTCGTAGTCGTTCTCGGATCGCACCCTGAACAGTTTGAATCACAATTGCACGGTCTCGATGTACACACCGTGTGGAATCAAGCATGGCAAGATGGAATGGCTTCGTCCCTGAGGTGCGGCCTTCAGGCGGTCGAAGCACTCGGACCCGCCCCGGCAAACTTATTGATACTGGTGTGCGATCAACCAAGACTAACTTTGCCGGTCCTTCAAGCATTGCTACACAAGCACCAATCCAGCGGTGCACAAATTACGGCGTCGAGCTACTCCGGCGCCAGGGGAGTTCCTGCCATTTTTACCCAGGCCATCTTTCCTCAGTTAGCTTCTTTGCGTGGAGATGAGGGCGCGCGGCGAGTCATCGCCCACCATCAGGACAGGGTCGAAACGGTAGATTTCCCCGGTGGGGCCGACGACATTGACACCCCTGACGACTTACAACACTCCGATTTGCGGAGCAAGTGACCCGAAATTCTGGTAATGGCTCAGTTTGAAGTTCTGCCTTAATCTGAGGCGTCATCCCGAGCTTGCGAGGGATCTCGCGTGTAGCGGAAACGCGCTAAACAGGGGCAACTGCACTGCACGCGAGATCCTTCGGTACTGAAGTCCCCCAGGATGACGTCGAGGGATTTGTTCAAACTGAGCCACTACCGAAGGTCAAGACACATCGGCGACCCCAGTGCAGATTAGGTTTTAGTACATGACCGGGAGTAATCGGGTATCTATCCGATTGTTGCATTTGTCCCATTTCGGTACAAATGGCATGTGGACGAAAATATTGAGGAGAGATCCCATGTTCAAAGACAGCATCACCCCAAAAGTTGCCGGTTTCGTAGAGCGATTCGACCAGTTAAATCAACTTCTGCGCGAGCTGCCAATCCTGTTCGTACCCAGGAGTGGAGACTTACCGAGCGTTTGGGATATCACGAATAAGGTCTGTGATCAGCATGACATCGTGCACCTATGCTAAGCCTCCGGCAGCGCGTGTAACGACTATTGCTGCTCCGGGATGGGCTCCATGCGTCCGAGCAGGACTACATAACCGGCGATACCAAATAGCAGAATACCTGTCGCCGTCACGAACGCTGATGAAAACGCATGAGTTGCCGAGACAATGTAGCCGGTAATAACGGGGGCGGAAATTCCGCCCAGCTGACCGCACAAATTCGCTATGCCTCCGATCGTGCCAACGCATTCCCGAGGCGCAATCAAGGATGGCACGGTCCATGCGACCGGTGCTGCGGCTGAAAGTCCTCCAATAGAAACGCTGATCCAAAACAACGCGGTTGCGGGACTATGCGCGCGCGCGGCGCCCAGGATGCCCAAGCCCAGAGCGGTCCCGCCGACTAGAACCGCCTGACGTACAGTGTTGGGATTCCAGCCGCGTCCAATCAAATCATCCACCAGCCAGCCTCCGACCGCAAGGTCGGTGAATGTTGCAAACAACCAGGGCACGCTCGTATAAACAACCGAATGTAGCAAATCCAAATGAAGCGAATTCAAGAGATAGCTCGGCAACCACGCAACCAGCAAATAAAAAGTGTAGTTGTAAGCGCCCCATCCCATGGCGAGCCCATATACCTTTGGCTGCTGCAACAAATACCAGAGTGAAGCCCGGCGATGACCTTTCGTTTCGCCTTCGGGCTGCGCTCCGCCTTTAGAAATGAGTTGCCTTTCCGCGTCCGAAAGATTCTTGTCCTCGCTGGGATTGCGATAGATCCACCAAAACAATGCAAAATAGAACAGGCTGATGAAGCCAGTGGCGGCGAAGCTCCAACGCCAGCCAAAATGCAAAAGGAGAATTCCGAGGAAAGGCACTCCGATCGCGATAGACAATTTCGCGGCGGAATCGGTGATCGCGGTTGCCAAACTTCGTTCGCGTGCAGGAAACCAATAGCCGATCGCTTTTGCATTTCCCGGAAAAGTCGGAGATTCGCCGACTCCCAAAAGAAATCTCGCTGCTACAAACGTTCCCACGCCGGTCGAGACTGCCGCACCGAATGAAGCAAGGCTCCATAACAGTGTGCCGATCCGTCCAATCCGGCGTACCCCGAAGCGGTCCAATAACAGGCCGCATGGAATCTGCATCAATGCATAGGTCACGTTATAAGCGCTCGACAAATATCCGAACGCGATTGTGGATACTCCAAACGAAATGTTTAGAGCAGTCTGCGAGACCGACAGGTTGACCCGATCGAAATACGCCACCACCACGCCCAAGCCAAGGAGGAAGGCAATCCTCCATCGTCTATGGGATGTTCTCGCGGCGTCTGAATCAATTTCCAACGATGGCAACCTCGTCTCGATTTCGCGGAGCAGTTGAGTCTATCGGAATTACACTGCTATTTCTCGCCAGCCCAGAATCAGACTTTTCACACTTTGGATTGACATCGTTCGCCGGTTGACATAGATTTCTCTCCCCGGTCCGAATTTCATCTCTTGGAGCTATGGCTATGGCTGCGATGAATCTCGAATTGGGTCCGCCCGAATCATCCCCTGAGTTGCCGCAAACGTTCGCTGCAAAACCACCAAATTCGCCACCGGTAAACCGGGTTGCGATTTTGGTCGCGCACGGCATGGGGCAGCAGGTGCCTTACGAAACAATTGACGGGGTGGCGCAAGCTGCCGCCCGCGGCGTCGGAGATGGCGGGGGAACTCTTAGCAAATCCGTAATCCGTTCGGTGCGTTTGGGCAGTCAGGGCGGCAACGAAGAATCGGATCTCGTCCGCGCGGAAATGCAAATTAAAGAGAGCGGCGGGCGGGAACACGAAGTTCACGTCTATGAGGCTTATTGGGCGCCGATTACGGAAGGCAAGGTCTCCGCAACCGATGTGGTCAATTTTCTATTTGATGCCGGATGGAACGGAATATTAAATACTACGGCTAGAACCTATCGGCGCTGGATGTTCGGTGCTGAACAGCAGTTCTTGCTCGCGACCGAGAAGTTGACGTTCGCGTTCCTGGGAATCATGGCGCTTCTCGCCGCACTGGTCTTCATTAATTCAATTGCTGTAGCCGCCGCTGCGTCTCATGCCTTGGGCAGTGCGAACCTCTTCCCGTCCGGAGATCTCCTGGCGTGGCTGACGTGGGACTTCGTTTTGGTTGACGTTGCCGCGCTAATGATCGCCCTTGGAACCTTTATCTTCGGACGCACTAATCCCAGATTCGTTGCATGGTTCTTTATTTATTTGGGCGCGTCTCTCATTGCGGTCGCGGCAATCTTTATGGCGGGGCACTTACTGCGATGGCCGTTCTTTCTTCATGTCGTCCCAGGCGGCAAATGGTACTGGTTCGTCTCGAAATATTCGCTGTGCATTGTGGCGCTATGGGCGCTTGAAATATGGGCGGCGTCAAGAGCGCGAGGCTTTCTTATCCAATATGTCGGCGACGTCGCCGCATACATCGCGGCCCACACCGTCAGCAAATTCTGGGAAGTCCGGCAGCAGATTTGGCACGCCGCGATGGAAGTGGGCGAAGCGGTGTATCGCGCGAGAACCGCGGATGACACAGACTTTCTATATACAAAAATTATTGTCGTGGGGCATTCTCTGGGTTCCGTGATCGGATACGACGTCCTCAATGGACTTCTGATGGACGATCAATTCTCCGCCAAGCCACTGAATGTCGTCGCGCGCACCAGAATGTTTCTAACATTCGGATCTCCACTCGATAAGACGGCATTTCTTTTCCGTACGCAAAAAGATATGCGTTCACAGGTCCGCGAAGTGGCGGCCGCCGCCGTACAGCCGATGATTGCGGATTACCGGAACAGGCCGCAGGAATGGATCAATCTGTGGTCTCATGCCGACATCATCAGCGGCCATCTGGACTTCTATGATCCTCCGAATGTGATGAACGCGAAGCATCCGGAACACTACGGACACGCCCGCATAAACCCGAAAGGGGTTCAAAACCACATTGATCCCGAAGCGAAGACGCCCCTGAAGGCGCACGTCGAATATTGGGACGGAAAAATGTTCGCGGAGCAGTTATACCGGGGCATTACGACGTGAAAGAGTAGCATCCTTGGACGGCCCAATGCATGCGTCCGTGACGCCTTGAACTCCGAAAAAAGGGGCAATGATTTTGTCATTGCCCCATATCAAACAACTTTTTAACAGACTCAATTACGGCTGTATTGATCCTACAAAAGTACCCCAGTTAAAGAGGACTTCGCGGCAAGGCGGAGCGTTTACCGTGCAAGCCTCGGGAATGTATTCGCTGGCGAACCACATTCTCTCCCCGTCCCAAGTAGCAGCGGAGTAATCGCCCCAGCGACCGACTCCATTGCTACCGCCTTCTTGCGGATAGCCGGTAAATCCATCGTCAGGACCTTCCCCTGCTCCCGCGATATGTACGAATTGGGATGCCGTCACATCGCTGAATGGCGTGTACGCGACACTGGGAAAATAATCCGGTCCGACCAGGGTGTAGACGATAGCGCCATCGCCATCGCGGTCAACTCCAACAGACGGGAAAATAACGTTGTTTTTGGTAACAGCAACATATCCCTGGTTGACGATGGTGCCATTTAGGTTTGGTCCCACAAAGTTCGGCTGGACGGCGAACCATGCTACTCCGGTTTGGTTTGCGCCTCCGACCTTCAGCTTCGAATTAACGCCGGCGTACAAAATCCCGTTGGAATAGATTACTTGGTTCATACGGTCATCGTTTGTATTGAGCAGTTCCAATGGATCTCCCAGCGCAGTCGCTAATGGAATTGGACCAGGCTTTTGCTTGGCAGGATCAGGTTGTCCGTAAGTTTCACTGTGTACCACGTTGAACGCAAGGTTCAAAATGGGGAAGTTTGTGTTCAGCGTCTTTGTATTTGTTAGCGCCCAAACTGCTATCCGGTTGTCATAGACTTCGTAGCCCGGATTGCCAAATTGCAAAGCGCTTAGAAAATACTCCACGCCGTTAGTGTCTTCTTCCGAAGTTGGGGTCGGCGACGTGGCGGGCTGAATTGAGTAGGATTCTCCGCCGAAGGGAACCAGATCCTGCGAAGCATCAATCTGAATAACTAATGGGGGATTTGAAGTCTTTCCATCGGCCGCAGCCACCAATCTCGACTTGGAAATTGCATAAATCTGCGCACCGTTAAACGTCGTTGCTGAAAATTCATTGGTTGATTGATATATCCCGTATCTATCCGCACCAAGTAAGGGTTGGTCGCCAAAACACGGGCACGTTCCATGATTCACTGTCCCGTTCAGCCCATCATCCGTCACGTCGTACTGAAATACGGTAAACGAACTTGTGGGATCGCTGGTCTGGCTTACCGCAAGCAGATTGTAGTTGCGCCCGGTCGCTCCAGTATTCGTCCCATTGTCTTCGTCCAGAATGCTGACAAACCATCTCTTGGTTTGCGCGTCGTAATAGCAGCGCGGGTCGCTAAGAAATGGTCCGGTAACGGTTGGCGTTCCGCGGATGACCTGCGGAGCCAATCCGAAAAAGGAGTTCAAGTCTTCCGCACCCGTAAGCGGATTGCCAACTTTGTCGTAAACCTGAATGACATCATTAACGGTTTCAACCACGAAGCCGTTACCGGCGCAGAGTCCTTGATCGGGAGGCTCCAGGCTAAATTGGTTGCCGTTGTTTGCCGTCCGCTGGTCTATGTTGCTCAGGCCGTCAAAGCCAATAAAGGTGTTGTCTTGAAAATTGACCACTGTGCTGCTGTGAGCCACTGGCTCATTAAGCGGAAGTTTTGGCGACGCGGCGGACACCGACGCAGCGCCCGATACTAAAGCAGATCCCGATAACAAGGCACGCTGGCCGGCCTGCTTGCTCGGAATCATCAAGTTGGTACGACGACTGAGGAAGGATGCTCCAGCTCCGGCTACGCCTGGGGCGATTGCCGCATCTCCTTTTAACCCAACTGCATCATCCTGGTTAACAATCTCTGGAAGTTGAAAAGCACCGCTCCCAACAGGTCCAGCCTTGATCGTAGTTGTACCTATGCGAGTCAAATGTTGAACGGATTGATTGGATGCGGCGCTGGCGGTTTGGATTTGGGCGAATGTGAAAGTAATAGCAAGCAGGACAGCGGCCTGCATGGTGCTCCTGGGAAACGACATAAGAATTCTCCTTGGAAGGGACATCTGTGGCCACCTTGACGGGTCATGGTGACGGGTCTTGTGAAAGGCACGCAGGACGGGGAGTTTGACACTT